>OMLO01001902.1_pt1 | contig 16459 bp, 7 predicted proteins | sample 1674811 | NCBI WGS metagenome assembly OMLO01 (sample SAMN06265003, study PRJEB25207) | coral metagenome | isolation source: Coral host | place: Mexico:La Bocana,Puerto Morelos, Mexico | collected 2008-11-13 | reverse complement strand
CCCCTTTCCTCAAAAACCAACATTTCCAAATTCCAATTCTAGCTTGGAAAGTGTCCCCGATTAGTGCGAGAGCGCTAAAAGACATTGACACTTAAATAAAGTAATTATTATTATTATTATTATTATTATTATTATTATTATTATTTACTGTCTCATTTCCATTGACTGAGAAAAAGATGCGAACAAAATTAGAACAAAGTGTTATAGTCAATTGACGCCTTTTAAAACAAAATATCGCGTAACCATATCGCGGCTCAAATCTAAAGCTCATCAAGGTCACGAGCTGGTTTTTGATTGGATCGCGGGCTCATGTAAGGTTAACATGTTGTAAACACTGGGGGCTGGGTTGTTCGGAAGCAGGTAAACGCTAACCCAAGATGAAAAATCAACCTAATAATAATTCTTTTTTTTATGCACAGGTTTTTGACTGCTTTGTTTTGTGCATTTTGAGATTATTCAAACTCAAAACAGAAGGCCAAACAATATACAGAAAACTTCACTGCAAAGTTACAAAACACAAATTAAAACTAGAAATAGTGTTCACTACAGCTGCTCCCGCTTTTGATATCCTGTTTACAGCTGGATGTGTATTGAATACAAAGGTTGTGTATACAACTGCTGAAAAATTAACGTTTTTCGCTTCTCCAGGGTTAACTTAATAAGTCTTTGAACTACCCGGCCCAGGAGCACCGCTCTTAGGCTTGGCTAAATCTATTTAGTATCACCCAACTAGTGCACTAATGCAAATACTGCGTTTTGATTGGCTACGTTACTAGAGGACTATTAGTATTAGTCATCGAGTAGTGAAATTCTTTAGTTTTATTCCCAAATAAATCTTTCTTCAACTTGCATTTGCTAACTTAATTATTGCTTTTTCTGTTTGACTAGTTGAGTAATACTAAAACAATTAGACCCTTCGCCCTCAAGGGCCACGGATCAGTAATCCATTCGGCTTCGCCTCATGGGCCTCATGTAGGATTTAATTAATTATCTGTAAGTTAGCCACTAGTCACAGTTGCTTGTCGACCAAAGCGATGCATGTTCTGGATCATCAACCTCTGGATGATCATTTTCACACACCAATCTTTTTTTGGACTGTAGCAATCGTCAATCTTGATACTCAATCGCTCTTTGGACCATAGCGACCGTCATTCTCAATCAGCAATCGATAGTCTCAACAATAGTGATAAACATTTTCGGTCACCAATCGGTAATCTCAACCATAGCGATCGAGTTCTTGATCACCAGTCGTGAACTCATACCACTTTTAACTGATATGGCCTCTCATAAATGTTCATCAAAACGGACTTTTGTCAAACGGAACGCTAAGGTCCACCGGCTTTAAGTTCATACAATTTTCACAAAGAAAACAGTTTGTTTCAAGTAGAAATCTTTTTTCCTCAAGAAGGGTGAACACGTATTTGAGCCAGGTTAAATTATAGCTGGATAATGGCCGAGTTCTTTTTTTGAGCGTTTATGGACCGAGAAATGTTTCTTGCGGGACATAGCTGGTAATCCGGAAAGGGTAAGATATGCACGCTCGGGCAAATCACAGCGCAGGATTTGGCACATCTCGCCCGCTCACGGAACTAGCCATATAAAAGACTATTTATAGTCAACCCAAGTTGTTTGAAATTCTCGCGGCCATAAATACAGGGTAAATTGATAGAAATAATAATAATAATAATAATAATAATAATAATAATAATAATAATAATTAATAATAATAATTACGACTATTTTATCAGGATGACCCATCAGTGTATTGAACATTGTTGTCAATGGGAGTCCTAAAAGAAATAGTGAAACTAAGGTAAAGAGGCGTACAATATTAGTAAAAATGTTCACTTAAGCAATGGTTAAATAGAAGTCTTGAAGTTATGGATCCAAATTCGACTGGTAGTTCATTACCAGTCTTGGCTTCTTGATAATGAAAGTTCTTCTTCGCAGCAGCTAACAAAAAATCAGACCACTTTCAACATAATTTTTATTTATTAATTTCAATTCAATCAAACATGCAAAATAATACAATACTGAACGAGAAACCGATTAATCGACTGGCTGGTTAAGCCGGATTAAAAAAAAGTAATATTTTTTTCCGATAAGTTTGAAAACTTTATTTAAAAATTATTTAAGAGCGATTTTCGCACAGGTGGAAAAAACGTTGTACATGAATTAGGCGCCTTTTTATTTCCATCGATGTAATTTGTCTACTCTTTACTCCATTCCCTATCCCGCAATTCTCGTCTGCTCACCTTTCCCACAGCAGTTTTAGGAAGATCCTCAATAAATTCCATCTGTAAAATAAAGCAGTGTCTCAAATGGTGCACTTAACAATTAAAACCTTTTTCAGATCGGCCATAAATGTTACGTCTCCCTACGCCCTCTCTCGTAAAAGAAAGCCGGTCGGTCTGTTTAAAAAACATCTATTCCATGACCTAGAAATCAGATCACAGGAAAGCCTTGTATATTCGACGTTATTATATGGCTCTGTCTCACAAAGACTGGGAACTACCGAATTCACGGATTTGATTTGCTGAAATCGATATTGACCGCGGTCTAGGTTTTTCCATCTAGACCGGCCTCTAGACCGGTTTCATTTTGCGTTGAAAACGTTTTCTTCTCAATCATTTATCGAAGTGCCAAAAAGCCAAAAAAAAAAGGTAAAGAGGACGAATAAATTTCGGCAGGTTTGAGTTAAGCTCATCTGCGTTCGCAAGCAAAATGACAGCAAATCAGTTACATCAAACGACTTCAAATTTTCTTCTTAGCCGTATAATAAACATCCAACAGCCAAGTCGGTCTGTATGGGAGAATCTTGACCTCGGTCGTGTGTACAGATATCACTGCGTTCGGTCTGTACTCACGACCTCGGTCAAGATTCTCCCATACAGACCCCCTGCTCGGTTAATAACAGCTAAGTATTACATCCAATCTTCCTATCATGCACCGCACATATATCGCATTAATTCTGTGGGCCATTATATTTTCTATGGCATAAAATAGTTATGCAACATGTGAAATCCCACTTGTATACGCACTCTCCCAAATGCTAGTGTTGTAAAATGTTAATTTATGAATTGAAATTAATGAATTAGTTTAAGGAAAACCGTTAATTGATGACGCTAGAATCCAAGGTGTCGATTTCAAAAGAAAATAATTGTTTGCAATTTGATTCATTTGTAGGTGGGTAGGCTGCTCATACAGTAAGCCGATCAACTGGTCATTATCTACTCCTTTGAAAAAAAATATACAATAAACGGAATCATCATACCAGATATGTCCAGGATTGAACGCTAATGAGATTCAAATTCCTTATGATAAACATCACAAAGTGTCCTCATTGGTAAAAAGACACCAAAACACACACAATTCTGTCAAATATGAAGTAATATGAAAATGTCAGACAACCCTACCAAATATGAAGTACTAATTGAACAATACTTGCGTTCAATCCTGGACATAAGTGCATCATACACTTCAGTGGCTAAATACCTTCTCTGGGTAGTGAGCATTCCTTTCTCTCTTATTATCAAGACTGTTTTGTCAAACTGCATTTAGTTGGTAGAAATAAGATATATCACTGACCATGTGTTATCAAGAAGGTGGAAAGAAATGCAGTGCAATTGTAGTACCTTCTTAGGACACATCCAAGCTCCAGTGCTATACGTCACGTGATCTTGTAGTTCCTTTATCAATTCATCTTGATTTCTCTCTTTAAAGCCGCTTGACAACACAATGAACGCTTTGATTGTCTACAGAAAAATGGAGTCCGTGGGATCAACATCATGTCTTCTTTAGAATTATGTACTCCATTATATAGATTCCAGATTCCCGGAAACCACTGATTCTGATTTCTAATTGGTTTGACCATAGTTAGTAGGTTTGACTAACTTTGACCAGACACAGTCAAAGGTTTATCATAAGGCCATTTGTCACAAGGAACAGGAGAGAAATTTCAACCTGTTGACAATCCTTAATACTTCTTTGTCTTTTTTGTACTTTCTTTTTTCGTCCAATAAGAGCCTAAACTAAAGTCAGGTGAAACAATCGAAATCGAGAACAACCAAACTGGCGGAGCAATTCAAATAGTCACTTCAATTTTTTTCACTGTCGGCTTTCTACTAATTTTGCACCAAAAAAATAAATAATAATAATAATAACTGTCTCTGCAAGGTATAATAAGTCAAGTGCAACGTTAACGTACTCTTGACAATTTCTGACTCACATTCCCCACGTTGGTCTATTTGCGTTTTCCCAAGTACACTGCCCTTGGGTACAAAATGTCATCACCGACACTTTTGCCTATTGAGGTTTATATTCTAATATTGTTTTAATTTAATGTATTATTTTTCTCCAAGCGGGCACGGTAACGAATCCTACAATCTGATTGGTTCTTAGCGCGGTCCGGATTTTGCTATCTCTGACCACGGTCACAGTAACGCTTGCGTGAGTTTTTTTTTGTGAGTTTATTTTTTCGTTTGAGAGCTTGGAAAAAATAAATAAGTTATTTACCGGCTTAGGGTCGGTCTGTATCAGGCCTTGATCCGTATACCTCGGACTTGAAAGTCATTTTGTTTACAAGGGCACACTGCTACGCTACTCATTATCTATAACAGAATAGATACTGAGTAGCGTAGCCAATCAGCAAACGGCATTCGTGATGTAACACTAGTAGATTTTTATTGATATAATTTATTGTACCTGATGAATTTTTACCGTGTATTAATAATGATTAAAGATTAAAGATTAAAGATTAAAGGGCTGCTTGGTTGAACGTTGGATCTCGCGGGAGATCTAACAGGCTTAGATGTTACTAAATTATGAAACTCGTGAAATCACAATATTATAATGGTAGATGTCGTAATACACATATTTCGACCCTGAAAGAAGTGGCGGAAAAAACAAAACATCTCTATTCTCTTCCAGAAATCGTTTTTCTCTTTTACAAACCCTAAACCAAGCTGTTTGATTGGTTTTGTTTAGACAGGCATCTTTTTGAATTATTAAAACGAACTGATCTGAAAATCAATTAGATTTTGGGGAAACAAAGACCGAACACAATAGATGTTGCGAAACCCTCAGTTGTAGTCTTAGGTCAGTTTTTAGTTTTTATTACTTCTGTAGTTTAGACATACTTTACACTTTTATATTTTAGAGGACCCTCCTCCCTCCCTCGCATAAATAACGACACATGCGTCATGCTGACGAAGTCATGGTAGTTTGCGCATGCACGAGCAGAGGTTCAGGCTCTCTTCTCTTACCAAGCCGAAAGTGCATGGAATCTCCGTTTCGCAGGGTATGTAATTAAAAGTAATCCAGCGATTAAGTTTAAGTTCAGACTTCGAATAAATTATGCCTAACATTCGTCTTACTCCCCTTGGCCTTAACATTAAACGTGAAAAACCAAGTCTTTTCCGTTTTACGTGCAAGTAATTTCCCATGTTTTAGATCATTTTTGCTTTTGCCTTTTTCTGTCTTTACAGCATTAGCACGTATTAATATCACGCATAAACTATGCCTGTTTGTAGGGTTTACCTGTGACATCATGTAAGGACTGCTGACTACAGCACAGTCCAGTACTGCAGGATGTTCTTTTAAACAGTTCTCCACCTCATAAGGATTGATGTTGAGTCTGTAAAAAGAAGTAAGTAAAGGTTTAAGTCTGCAAATTGAGCCAAGTGGCCCATCACGCCATAGTCTATCCCGGTTTCGGTAGCATGAAGCGACTTGGAGTATTTGTACTCCCCCCCTGGATGGGATGCTAGTCCATCGCAGGATTACCCCAAGCATTAAGTTTGCCGGTACCCATTTATACACCTGGGTGGATAGAGACACTGTGAGAGTTAAGTGTCTTGCCCAGTGTATGTACTTGTACTTATAGGATAAGTTGATTATTCCGGAAATGATATTATTATAAAAAATGGCGATAACTCCACCCAAAAAACTCTGAAAGCTAACAATCCCGAGCGAACAACAATCCTGACCGACGTCAGAATCATGCAATAACCGAGTCATTAGCAAGCTTGTTAATTCCTTACGCGTTGTAGAAAATCATGTCATCGCTTCTCCCGATGATCCAAAAATAACCCTCAGCGTCCATTCGACCCAGATCACCTTTTAAACATAAGAAACATTGTAATAAATAAATAAATAAATATACATTTATATAGCGCCATCTTCCATTAATTGTCCATGGCGCTTTACAATACTCTAAAACCCTAAAAATAAAATCCTAAGAATTTAAACACCTTATATAACACAATAAGATTACGATTAAAAATTACAAATCAAAAAAGAAAAAAAAAAGAAAGTGTTAAGATTAGCCTTTAAAAAAACTGCCTCTTGTTTACTTTGGCGGACGGTAAGTTTGGAAAAGTACGCTCACTTTGAGTTATGAGACGCTTGCTTTATTATATTACAAACCCAATCTCATCCCATGGATAGAGCTAACGAAGACGAGAAAAAGAACCACTGGCTATCCGATACACAGAGAGACAAGAACCTTTGACACACATACACATAATTATTAAGTCAAACAGCTTGACACACCTTCATAGAACGACAGACAGACAGACAGGGAAGCAGGGAGGCAGGCAGGTGGGCAGACAGACAGACAGACAGACAGTTTGTAAAAGAAGCAAAAAACTGGGAACTTGCTAGTACTCCTTTACCTAATTTCATAATATGTAAATTTCGGGGAGAAACGTGGCCTTCCGGAAAGAGCACATGTGAGCTACATACCTGTCAAGTAGAAATCTCCAGAATAACATGCTGCAGTTTTTTCAGGTTCATCCTACAAGACATAATGGTCAATGGATGGAAAGGTCGTCAAACTATCACCAATGACATACCAAGAGTACTTCAAGACTTGCCTTGCAACGGCCTGTTAATGACATAAATATTTGAAATAATTCTTATCTTCTAAAGGAATCCCTTCCAAAAATATCTTCGACCAGGTAAGATCGAACAATCTTGATAACCCGGCGGAGCGTACTAATAAGGTACGATTAGATATTCACCAAACTCAAATTCGGCCGTATCAGGTCGGTGACTTGTTATAGGAGGATATCAATACAGAAGAATCGTCCTTTGCTATGCTAACTGAGAATTTGAGCACGTTGACAAACTAAATAGTCCTGTTACCTTTAAAGTTTCCGGCTCACGAATAGCTAAACTCTATTTCACCGGCAAAGCACATTTAAATTTAAATATTCAAAACGTCAAGACTACTCATTTTGGGTCAAAGTCCAATGAAACAATTTTAGGTGAAGTCTCAAGAAAGTAGCGGCCGTAGAATAAAGAATGAACTCTGGAAAGACCTGTCTTGTTGTGGGATAGATTCAGTCGGAGAATTCCCCGGTCATCTTGATCACCTGGGGCTTTCATAAAAACGCTTGCAATCGCCATCTTGCCGACCACCGGGTTGTCTCACTGGTCCACCCACAGAGTGTTACCTTATGACCATCTAGCCTACGCGGAGTATTTTCGCGCAAAGAAAACATGTAGCTCTTCCTGAATAAAGCGAGAGCACTTTAAAATCTCCAAAGTTCCTCAATTTAGGGTTAATTTTACATGCAGGTTAGTTTAGTCAATTTTCTTACCACATAACCAGTAAACATTCCAACAGGACGATAAGGCTTCGAACGAATCACAACTCTTCCCAGTGTACCTGGAGGCACTTCTTTGTCATAGTCGTCGACGATCTAAAAACGTTTCAAGACATGAGAGAACATCGCAGTTTTAGGGAGACGCGAAAATAAAACCTGAGAAAATTTCAGGCTTGAGCAGGATTCGAACCCATGACCTCTGCGATACTGGTGCTGTGCTCTACCAACTCAGCAATCAAGTCAACTGGGAGCTGGTCATGTTGTGATTTCGCAACTGGTACCCGTTAGGTGATGAAGATAAGCAAGTGAATATGTGAATCTAAAACATGAAAAGGGTGCAACGAAAATGAGACTTACTGGGAACACAAACCTAGAAAAGCGGTTGTGATATTCAGGAAGGTCTCTGAGGTTTTCTGCCATTCAATAAGGGGGGAAATTCGGAAGTTTTTATGTGTCTAGCGAAATTTATCGTATCGTTCTCACTTAATTATCATGCAGGCCTCGTAAAAAATATGTCTGTACTTAAATAGCGGATTATTAAAAACTTCTTCTTAAATTGCATAAAGGTAATCACTTGACAATAAGTACAATTACCTCACTCCCTTTCAAAGACTTAGCCTGTGTAAGACTGAGAGAATTAGTTAATTGGATGATTACAGGCTGTGTCACACTCCATTCACTTTTATATAATTTTGTTTTTTTACGAAGCTTATAGGCGGTTTGAAAAGGAAAATGGAAAAAATATAGGTTCAGTTGAAGGATGCACATGGTGTTTCGAAATCATCGATTTTCCTTGGATGCTTTGTAATCATGTATCGCACTTAAGCGTTGCATGCATACTCGTTTGAGTTCAGTTTTATCAGTTTCTCTACTTACAAGCATTTCTATTCCGGGAAAAGGTTTACCAACAGAATCAGGCCGTGAATCATCCCCAGGTTCTCTCGGCAAAGTCAACATGTTCTGCGAAGGGAAATTGTTTATTTCTCAGGTTTTATTCTTATGCGTTTAAAATAGAACCAGCAATTTTAATGGGAAAATTACGACAAAGTCCACTGTAAAATTATGACAAAGTACCATTGGTCACACAAAAACTATTCTGATAACACCAATTGCAATATGCGAATAAGAAGCGATTTTTTGGAAACATTTAACGATAAAAAAAATGCGACAAAAGATTCACGGCTTGAAAGCATATTAAGAAAGTTTGACGAAAAACAACGACGTTTCGACGTTGAGCTTAAGTCATTATCAAGTCAAAATATTAGTTGATAAAATTGTATAAATAGTAAGTAAAAACAAAAGATGTGTTAGAATGTATAAGTCAGACAAACAGTTTCGCCCGGATGGAGTCAGTTTTACTCTTTATCTGTAACAACATACCATCTCTGTTTGTCCATAGTAGTTCCAGATTTCCAATCCTGTTTCTTTTTTCCATTTATGTATCATATGTTCATTCGTAGGTTCTCCGGCAACGAAACAACGCTTCAAGTTTGGAAAGCTGAAGCTTGGCAAATTCCCCTCGTGCAATGCCACCATGTAAATGGAGGGTCTAAATTGAACATGAGTTATGGGATACCTTTGAAGAGTTTCCAGAGCGTCCCTGGCAGTCACCGTCTTGTAATGAGCAAACACTGCGGAGCCAACAGACCAAGCCGAGAAGAAGCTGTTGATAAGAAGTACCGACCATCCAGTAGGGGTAGCAGTCCAACTTAAATCTGTTTCTGCAAAACGGGATCTGAAAGAGAAGAAACATTTCCTGGATTACAATCCATCCATCCATGAGCAATGTGTCTAAAACTGCACTTCGGTAACCTTCTGGAAGTTGACATACGTTTTGGAACTATTTTCTATACTCTCTAACTAGAAGCTCTTTCAATTTACTACTCGGAGAAAAGAAAACAGACATACCGTGTTATTTTTTAAGAATGCCGGTAACAATCTGTTTACGTAAGATACGTACTTTCGCATTCCAGAACTACCCAGACCAGTGCTGGCCTGTGAATGTTCCACCATCTTGGAGTTTCCGGTTGTGCCACTTGTGAAGTAAATGTTAGTGGTTGCTGAGCTTAGTGACCTTACAGACTGAGAAGAAACCATAGCGCGTCAACAATAAATTTCGACAATCTTACTCAGTCATTTGAAGCGGCAACTCATTCACACAGCACTGTCTTCAACTAAAAGTGCGTTGCTAGAAGATGATACAGATCAGAGGCAATCAGAGGAACTGATCAATCTTTGCCCAGACTGGATTTATCAGTTCCTTTGATGCACCAAGCATGGCTCGAATGATCCTGATCCGTATCATTTCACGGGAACGCAAGCAACACATCACGTACACCAGCCATACTATGCATACATATGTCTCCTTGGTTTCTAAACCTATGGGGGTTGAGCTAATGTCATTCCCACCTGAAAATCAGCACTTGCAGTTTGAAAGAGATCTTCAAATGACAGCCAGCCTTCCCTAGAAACGAACAGCACAATGTCACTAACCAAGACAGACATAATATAGTTAGAGAGCTTTAACATCTGGGTTATATGTACCTTTGTTCTTGTTTCATTCTGTTGACCAAAATTCTGCTTCTTGTTGTGCCCTCACCAGAGTTACAAATCTGAAAAACCACAACAACCGAAACAAAATAGAAATTATACCTATTTTTAAGATATTTTCTGTTTTACCGACGACATCAGAACATTTGTGGACGAACCAGCCCACCAAACACAATAACACAAATTAAACTTTTGGTTTTTTTTTTGTTGTTGCGAGAGCAAAATCTTTAATTGATCATCAATAATAAGAGACCGAGCATTCCCGCTTCTGATCCCTCAACTCCCAATACTCTCTCGATGATGGTAAGAAAGTATAACTGTATTTATCACGAACCTGATCGACCACATCTAGAAGTGTACTGTTGACCTGATCACAAGGCGCCGCCACTACACACACTGGCTTTGATCTTAAAATTCTCCTGTGAAGCTCGTGTGGTCCAATATTGTTTGCCACTATCACAAATACGCCACCTGGAAAAAATACCGTCGCTTGATAATAGTTTGCTAATTATTTCTTTTTAATTATGTTCTTTAAAGTGCCACTATGATCAAATTTTCGATATTCATTTTTTTTTTTTGGAATTTTCGTACACAATAAGTCTTTCCTAAAGATCTTGCCAAATTTCAATCTATAACGAACATTAGAACGCACGCACTTGAAGGCCGTGAATTTAAGGCCGCCATTAGTTTTCCTTGTTCTTGTCTTGGTTCAGAGTTTGAGTAAATGACGTCATTTTCTCAAAAATACAATAACAATTAGTACTGCAATTCTCATAAAGAAAAACTCAAAACTTTAACTCTTACATTCGTGCAATTGCCTACACTAATTGTAATTATAATTTCAACCCGTGTGGCATTATTTAAAAAAATGACGTGATTTACTCAAATGTTACTCAAATGTTCAACCAAGACTTGAAACAAGGAAATCGTAATAGATTGAAACTTGCAAGATCTTGAGGAAAGACTTCTTGTATACGAAAATGTGAAAAAATGGATATCGAGAATTTGATCATGGTGGCACTTCGTATGGAAAGTGTAAAAGCTTGTAGTTCATTAACACCACTGTGATTGGTCAAGCAATATATTCCTTTCTCTTCTCTCTCTCCTCTCTCTGTAGCTGAACCTTTAATAATAAAGTCTAACACTCAAAACGTCCGCTGCTGAAACGTGCAATGACAGAATGTCAATTACAAGACCCATAATAGCTCCCAGTCGTTATCTCGAGAAACGTTTTGCAGTACCTGTTCTTAAACAAGCAGTCTGCATCAGCCAGTATTCCGGAATTGTAGGGAGTATCACCATCACACGGTCTCCTGGTTTGATGCCGGCTGCAGTGCACAGCAAGTTAGCAGTCCTGAAACAAATGATAAATGAATGACACGCGCCGCTTGTCGTCTTGCAAATCCACATGCGGCCCAAGCACGAGATGAGAGGAAATAATTAAAATAGTTAAAATGTAAATGAAACCCGAGATATTACCCGAGACCACCGTGCGCGCCTAGTTTCGTCAAATCGAGAATTTTTCCCCCATTACAAACACATTTCTTACGTTTTCAACAAATATTCTTTGTTCTTGTATGTATACATGCGGGGACTCCTAGGGTGCCTGCTCGGGTTTTGGCCTCTGGGCCAAAACCCTGCGGGGGCAACAAAAAGTAACAAACATGATAACCGTTAAGAACATTAAATATGTTTTAATCACTGGCTAGTACACGTTTTCAAATTAAATTACAAAAAATGCTCTATCAAACGATTGTTAAATGGTCGATGATGTGTAAGAAGATCGTATCTTACTTTTTGGAGTTTAAAACAGCATGTTGATAGCTCCACTTTACTTCATTGCCAGCACCATCAATCCACCAGAGAGCGGGATGATTATTTTGCCTTTTGCCGTCCTAAATCCAGCAATATAGGACAGAGAAAAACAACTTAACTAATACAGTTACCAGTTTTCGCTTCAAAACTGGTTTTCACTCCCGAACAAGATATAATAAACATAGGACACTGGACAAAACTGTTCTGGATCGACGTCCCACAAAAGAAAAATAAAAAACAGTACAAAGTGTGCAGTTTGTCTGCAGTGTGCAGACACAGCATGTTGCGGTTATTAAGTACAGAACTGTAGCATCTCTATTAAGATTGCAAATCTTTTTGTTGTTAGCAGCTGTTGTTGTTTTGAGGCTAGAGGCATTATTTCTGTTGTTTCTTCTGTTGTCTTCTCGACGCCGCTCATGGGAGACCGTACGATAGCTTCTAACTCTTTTTAACTCTGTTCTAACCAAGCCGTCAAATAACGCCTTTTGTTATGAAATTTTCTTGACAAAAGGCGCTTAAATACTGCGGCCTTGTACGACGGCTTGTGGTAATGCACAAGCTTATGCGCCAGTGAAAACCAGTGACACAGCGGCAACTGAAAATGACTGCGCATGATCCAAGTCGCTTCCGTGATTTCCGCACGAGAAGAAATGGACCTAATCTCGTTGGGAACGAGATTACAATGACCGACATAATATTACCATACAAACAAACCGCGTCAAAATGGCGGCAATTTGAAATTCCCAGCCAATGTGTGGTTTTCCAGCTAAGGTTCTTACGTTGAAGACAGTCTCTGTAATAGTTTTTCTTTCCCATATCTAAGTTTTGTAACAAAAAGTGGTCGTGGTAAGATTGCTGAATCGTCTGTTCGAAATCGGGCATGAAGTTTGCGTATATCGTGGCAGTCAAAACCAATCTTGTTAAGTAATTTAAAGGTCTATGGTCCAATTTCTTTGGAGGCATTTTCATATTTCCATGACAGTTCTTGTCTCGAGAGGCTTCAAAACTAACAGGCTTCACAAAAATACCAACAAAAGGTTTTAGCATCTGAAAACATGATTGATCATTACACCACGTTATGATTCAAAAACATTATTTCATTGAATGGATGCAGTATGTATGTATCTCTGTCTTGTCTTTTGATAATTGTTGCGACAAGCCTATGTGACAAAGGATTGTGGCAAGGATATTAGTACAGTACAAGTTTTCACCTTTTCTTTCTGGGCCCATTCATCAATGACGTCTGCAAAGTTGAAGTACTCAGGAACTTGAAAACTTTTTGTTCCCCTGGTCACCACCTCAGCCATCAGTTAAGTAGCTTGGCAAGGCTCTGCAAGATAACGATAACAACTTCCGTAGCTCTAAAATGTTCTAATTAAATATTTAGGAAGGCGTGGAAGGGCCTGTTTCGTCCTTTTAACCTCTCTCATGGCTCACGAAGATAAGGCCACTGAGTTTTCTCACCACGCATTAAAAGTGTCAAGTTTTGAGAGAACGTCTCCTTCAAAGAATTCAATTTGTGACGCGAGCTGATGACCATAAACTCAGTTTTAGTGACATTGAGGCTTAGCTTATGATTGACCTTCGAGAGACCAACAAATCATGATATTTTGCAATAACTGAGTTAAATCATCGTTTTATCATTCAATCACCAAGTTTTTTTATGGTTAAATCACTTGACGTGGTCTGCCATTTTTCATACAGGAGAGTGCTTACAACAGGACTTCGACTCCTTCAATCCAGTCTGTGTTCATACTCGAGATCAAACAAACTTGGCAGTCATCAAATTGTGTTATAAATCTGGCAGTTCCAGCTGTGCCCATCCCCTTAAGGTAATAAAAAAAATCACGCAAAGGGCAACCCTAAATCATGGATTCTGGAAACCGGAATCAGGATTATTGAATTGAGAATGACGCATGAATAGTTTACTTTAACACGGTCCAATAACTAAATATGGGAAATATTATTTTGTAGTTGTCATGCAATGAGCTTGTGCGACCTATCGATAAATATAAGTAAACATTCGGAAATACCCAACATTATTTTGTAACTAGAACCGCAAATATGTAAGCCAAAGGTAAATTCGAAAACTTGTTTCAGAATTCGAAAGAAATACTTATTCTGCAAGGTCTGCGGTTTGCAGTCTGCATGGTCATGGTATGTGTATTAGTGTGACCGAAAAACAATTCGATAACAGGAAAACAACCCCCAACAACGCATCGCTTTTCCCTGTAAAAATTCGCCGATTCTTCTTCATCTATATTCATTTCAGGCGCGTTGCACACTTAAGCATTCTTTAATATTTCTGCAGTCGCCATTTTGTATCCGGTTCGCAGTCTGGTGTCTGCTGTCCGCATTTTGTACTGACCGTCATACAGACCTACGTCACTTCTGTTTAAAATCAGCGAGTTTAAGTTCACATTCAGATAAACTTTGCTTTCATACACTCACCTCGATGTCTTGTAGTTTATTCTTTGCGGCCGTAGTGTAGTCTTGCTCACTTGGCTGGGGTTCCGTGACTTCTAAGCGCTTCATTGCCTGGTTCCGAGGCAATATTTCGCCTCGACCAATCGTTTCGGTCATTTGGTCCGGGGTGAAGGTTAAAACAATGTGTCTTAATATTTGACTGAGCCGGTCTCGTCTCGCGGTAGGGAAATGTCTAGGCACTTTTGGGACAAAGACTGCTAGCGAAAAGCAATTTAAAGTCTTCGTCTTAATATTAACTGGTTAATGTAAACAGCACATTTGGACCCAAACAGATATTATCGAGTCAGAAAAATCCACTTTTTAAAACCACAGGCTAATACTGATTGCGTTCACGTAGTGTAACGCAACCCTAATCCAGTTTGTATTCAGAATATTTCTTTAGGATGTGATACCCGCCCCCCCCCCACCCCTCTGCTCAGCAAATTACGTCGTGCGCGCATGCACGCAGTCATGATGTCACGTATTCGCCGTCTGAGATTCGAAGTGTGTGACTCTAACCCGCTAGTTAAAACTAACCCGACAAAAGTAACTTAGCCTAAGGTCATCAGGAAAGAATGTTTTGTAGCTCGGTGACGGCAAAAGGCTATGAAAACAAAACTCGACAAATGGCGATGATGACCCTCAGATCTGGGATCAAAAAATAAATTTCCTGATTTGTAGCTCAGCGCTGCGAGTCCATTTCATCTTCATAAAAATCCAAAATCAAACATGCAAAACCTGACATTCAATTGAATTGAATAAAAATCAAAATGAACAGTAGGTGTTCAGTTTTCCCGTCTTCCGTTCAAAATGATAAAACTATGCCATTTCATTTATTTCAGTTAATTTTCGAACTAAGCATTCTAAAGCAAAATAAAAAATCCTCACGCTCTTCCCAGCTTTCAATGTCAAAAGACAGAATCTTCTATCATTAGTTGTAAGATATTTCATTTATTTCAGTTAATTTTCGAACTAAGCATTCCAGTAAAGCAAAATCAAAAATCGTCACGCTTTTCTGAGCTTTCAATGTAAAAAGACAGAATCTTCTTCTATCATTAGTTGTAAGACATGAATCTACAGAACACAGTACAGTTTTCGTATCCACACTATGTTTGCCTTGGTTGCTATTGTTATTTCTTTAAGAAGTTGTGTTGCTAAAAACCAGTCTTGCATTCTTTACACCCTTGTTACAGAAAACTTGAGTTATGAATGACTTGAGCAGGCTCAAGTTGTCTAGGTATAAAAAAAAACACTTAATTCTAACAGAGTGGAAATTTCCACTATCTTTACATCCATTTAAATCCATCTCGTTTTCTCAGTACAATCAGAAAGCTTTCCCAGAAAATAAAATACATGTAGTGAGTGGACTCCGCGGCACTACTCTAATCTTTCTTTACTACTGGTTTAATATTACTGTAGTATAATCCATCTAAATGCAGTTCTTATATCAGTTGTTTATAAAGTTGTGAAACAGAGTTTACACTTTTTTCGCTGTCTTGGCAAAAACAGACAAGTCACACACGCACGCCTTGTTCACATCAGCAACAGATATATAGCATAATAATAATTCCTTTGCCTTTTTTTGATAGAATTTGTTCTGTGCTTGTTGTAGTAGAAAACTGCTAAATGCTTTAAAACAAAGCCCAATGCTATGTTAAGAGCCAGTAATGAATGAGTTGTGTAGCCGCTAATCCGCAGACTCAGGCCAACCAGGTACTTTATTTTCTGTAGTCTGTTATAACAACCACAAAAGAGACCAGGCCAAGCTAGCGTCACTCATGTTACCATTCTAGCTGATGTCGACTTCAACAATGCAAGGATAGGAAATCGCCGAGTCTTTGCCAAGGCGTCTTGAAGCTTTTCGAAACGATCTTCAAACCGGAGGAATTGGAAAACGCCAGGTATTTTTGAATTCCAAGTCTTCGTGCCCCAGTTATTTACACTCCTCTTGTTTGTCTCAATCTGCTGCTCCGAAGGTCCAGTCGCAAACTCCATCGAATGTTCCTGTGGTTGTGCTG
>OMLO01001901.1_pt1 | contig 16468 bp, 25 predicted proteins | sample 1674811 | NCBI WGS metagenome assembly OMLO01 (sample SAMN06265003, study PRJEB25207) | coral metagenome | isolation source: Coral host | place: Mexico:La Bocana,Puerto Morelos, Mexico | collected 2008-11-13 | reverse complement strand
ATTTTTTCTTATTAATTTGACAGCGTTTGAAAACAGTTGTCATATTTTTCTCTGACAGTTGTTGAGAGCCACAGCCAAAGAATCAGGATTCTCACGGACCACTAACACTACCACTTGTTATACTTAGGTTGAGTCAGTTTTGCCACGTTGAAACCGCAACCCCAAAGCCCCTTCTCACGAGGAGCTGCTGGCGGCGCAACTGATCCCTGTCTTCGAGGATAATTGGGTTTCGGCTGGTTGGGAAGCTCCGCCAATTGATTGGACAAATGTTCCATACACAGCAATGAGAAGAATGGCTGGGAACAGTTTCAATCAGATTTGCGCAGGAACCTTTGTGAGCTATGTTCTCACATGTCTCCGTCGCAAGGATTAGTGGGTGTCGTGTCTGTGGTGAAACTAGAAAGCCTCCATACATACTAGCCTCCATTTGGGAGCTTCGCAATGCAAGTTGCAATTGATTTCATTACAATTTTCAGTCCAGTACGTTTTAATAGATATGTTCGGATGATTGATGAATGATGAATCGGATGAAAATAGTCAGATCATCTCGGATCATGATGTTTCTTCAACTTCAAAGTTCACACTTGCTGTTGCGCGACTTCTGGATCAACATAACACACACAGAAAAATCACAATGGAGACGCAGACACACGGCGCAAAATGTCAGGGTCACTCAAAGACTCAGATTTTGTTTTTGGACTTAGACAGTCAACTCGCACCAAGCCACAGCCACAGCCATGCCAAGCCAGGCTTCATTGATTTATATCTTAGTTGTTCTGTTGTTGATCGTTGTTTGTTGATGTGTTTAGTTTTGTGAACCTCATTACTCATTGACACGTTGTTCAGTGGCAGTTTTGTCAAGAATTTCAAAAACGCCTTTGGATAGGGGCTTGGCGGTTTGGTTTGATTTGTGGCTGTCAAATCACACCTGGCACCCCACTGCAGCTGGGCCGGTTGGTCTGACACAACAACACGGTTCCTGTGGGGAAAAAAGGAATGCTTACTGCCGTGAGCCGACTTCATATTTGTGCTAGTACGAGTACGAGTACGAGTTACGATGTTTGCCCAGATTGGTTTGAAGGAGTGATTTGTGAGCATTGATGATGGAGAATGTGCTTGTCTTTTGTGACACATTCAAGATGCAAACAGAATGTATAATGTAGACTCAGACTCAGACAGCTAAACTATGCCACTCGATTGATATTGTTTGCAGTATATATTGATGTGTTAAAGTTACTGACACACTGACATTTCAGTAACGTTTTGGCCTTTCAACCAATGAATGGATTGTATGGATAGTGTAAAGTGTGGATGTGCAATGAGGACACATCTTAATTATTTGACTCTGACTGACTGTGACTCAGACTCTGTTTGTTGCAGTGCTGCAGCCTCAGCCGCATGATCTCTTTTAATCGAAATCAAATTCAATTCAAGACATTTCATTTCAAGGCCAAGGCATTGACATTTCTATACATGTTATTTCAAGACTCAATACGACTCAAGGTTCAAGACCCAAGACTCAGTACATCAACTACCTTTCTCAACTTCCATGATGGCATCTTCGGACACTGAACCGCCGTCATCTCACTCTGAGCCTGGCGGTGGCGGACCTGATATTGCCAATGCAGCCGCTGCAGCTGGATTCACCACTATGGATCCAAGTTGTTTTGGGCCCGGCTACAGTGCTGCACTCCACACGTTCTATGTTGCTCAGGTTGCATCCCATTTGGGTGCAGCACAGATGGCAGGTGAATTTCATGCACAGATTGAAGCCAGACTCAATGCCAATGAACGCTTCCCAGCTTGATTTGTCACTTTTAAAGTTTCTTAGTTAGGGTTAGGGCCTTTAGTCTTTAGAAAAAAATACATGTTTGCATTGCATATGGCACTTGGTAACTACTTGTGACGTGTCTTTGGTTTGGTAGCCATTGGCTTTCCATCTTTAGCCCAGCGGTTCTTTCAACTTTCCCTCAATGTCTTGAAAAGCTCAGGTTGGGCGATGCACTTTGAAGAGATACGAACTCATCAGTGTCTTGCGTTGGAGGCTGGGCTGATTGTGGGCCCGCAGGCGAAGGATGGCACTCGAGCGCCTTTATCTCAAGCTGAACTCGCCTTTTGACCGCAATTTTGTTTTTGGGTGAATAATGAACAGTGAACACAATGAAAGCTTGGTGGTGGGCAATGGGTAGTTGGGTAACGGTAATGGTAAAGGTTTCTATGAAGCCATGAGCCATGAAGTGTGATGTTTGATGGTTAAAATGTTTTTTGGCTAAAGTGCTGTTTTGGCACAAGTGCTGCTCATCCGCTTCTCTTCGCGATTCACGCTACTTCTGACTTCTTGTCAGTGATGGCTTCTTCCGGAGATGTTGCTGTCCGCAATGGATCTCACGGCATCAATGGAGCTCATGGCATCAAAGGAGCTCATGGCTACAGCAGAGAAGAGATCATCGAAGTGATGGACGAGCTTATGGGCATGTTTACCCAAAGCCCGGTCCAGACTCAACTGGAGCTGCTCTTGGACCAGTACAGGTCGTTGACAACGGAATCAAAGAAAAAATACCACCACGCCGCTCACGACAAAAAGAACCCGGATGGTAGTCCTTTTTTTCCAGCGTTTGGGAATGACGTGCTGACTGAGTCCACACAGTGTTTCGGGCACCGCTTCTTCGTCTACTGGACGATCACTGCAGTGCCCACATGCGGTCCTTTTTTGGAGGGGTTCTGGGCATACTTGGAGGAGTGTGGTGAGGACGACCTTCTATATTTCGTGGTTTTCTTCACGAAGCTCCTTGCAGTGGTCCGCAGCGAAACGTACCAAGCAGTGCCGAAGATCACAGGTCCTTTTGAGCTCAAAGAAGCAATGAGACTTTACAGTGCGACGACAGCAACATTGGGTGAGTCCAGGCGAATTTTGGCTGGCATGAGGAAATGAAGGTTTCCGAAGTGTCATCTGACGGAAATTACCGGAATAGAATGGCTTGGCATGGCTCGGCCAATCTCTAGGATTTGATTTTGTTGTGAGTTGTGAACTGGATTTGTAGGACTGATCTCGAAGTCCACAAACTCCGCAAACTCCAAATTTAAAGTTCAAAGCTCCACAAATCCACAAAAGTGGATTCTGAAATTCTGAAGGGAATGAGTCAGTGACAAGTGATTCAGTGAGTCATGAATTTATCATATCTAGAGTCAGTGAGTCGAGTCGAATCTTATAATATACCTTTCAAATCCCCCTGCCAATTTCCTCTGTAAAATGGTCGTACCCGCACCTCAGAATAAAGCATTTTTTTATAGAGATTTTTTGTTGATTTTTTGGATTCCAGAACCTGTACTCTACCATTTTACTTTTATGGAGCTGGGGGCTGGGGATCGGCATTTTATAGAGAGCATTTTATAGAGAGCATGCAGTATGTTTTTTCATGTTTTTTCCCTGGTTATGGGGGTCACAGATGTAGAACATACACCCCAGTATTCTATAAAGGTGTATTTTTAATTTTGTCACCTGTCTTTTTTGCTCTGGGTTCCCACCATTCTTTAGAGAAAATGGCTTCAAAAGAGGCCTGGACACCCCCCATTCTATAGAGGTTTCCTTGTGAGGGGGACCTGTACCCCAAGGGTTTATACTATAAAATGGGTGGTACCCAGAGCACCCCGTGAATTGGAAGGGCGATCCTTTCAAAACTTTGACAGAAGCTGCTTGCATTCTAGATACTCGTGCTTCTTATCTGAGGATGCGCTTGCGAAGAAAGCTGGCAAGGCTGAGCGACTTCAAAAGGGACGGACCCACCGAGAAAACAAACGGAAAAGGAAAAAGAAACAGGAAGCAGCGACAGCAGCATCAAGTGCCAAGCCAAAGAAGTTAACCGAAGATGCAGATGCAAATGTACAAAGTTGGAATAATTGGAACGACTGGAATTGGAATTGGGAAAAGAATGATTGGGAAAAAAAGAGTAATTGGTATGAGTCTGAGTATGCTCCTAAAAAGGAAGCATCAGAAGTTCCGGAAGCATCTTCGTGGAATAAGTGGAGCTGAGCTACTGAGCTGGGCTTGATGTTTTTCAGCTCGGCTCTATGGCTCTATGGCTCTATTGGCTCTATGTCTCTGACTTTGAATTTTGAATTCTTCCAATTCGTGGACGGTCGCCATGGAGCATTGGTAGTTGGTGGAAAAAAACTGCGGAGTGTGAAGGGTGAGTGGGAGTTTGGGAGTCAGTCTTACCCAGACGTGCCTAGATATTGTAATGCGCTGCATAGCTGGCATAGCTGCATTGCATAATAGTTAAGACTCTGTGACCTGTGACTCTGTACTCTGTTTTATACTTTGTAATACGTACTGGACTACGTCGACACCGCCTCTTGTTGGTTTCCAGTTTCCAACCCACCGATTTGAACTGTGTACTTGTGAGCGTGTTGCGACTAGAGACTAGAGTAGATAAGATAAGGAAATTCAATTTGACAAATGACTCGACTTGACTTGACTGGCTACAGTTTTCCGGGCAACTTGAATCCGTTTCCAGGTTGAGGAAATTGAGAGCAAGTGTCACAGGGGAACTGTGTGCCAGTTTGGCTTGGGGTCATTGAAGGTCAGAGTCCATTTTGTTCAACTATGAAATTATCAGACTCGACTCAATTTTGAGTGACTCAACAATCGTTCATTTTTTTCGGAAGGATTTTGGCCCTTGAGCAATGAGCTCTACACAAACTCAAACCAACAAATGACTCAGGAATTTGGAAGCAACATCACACGATCAGAGGATTGGAATTGAAATCACAAATGTTGTCATGATTTTCCCGACTTCAACTTTTGTTTCCTTAAAACTTCAACTTCCACTTCCACTGCCACTTACAATGTTTCAATTGTTTGTGATTTCAACTTTTATCTTTCGTTCGCTCCGACTCCAACTCCAGCCATATTGCATTCTCGCGTTGGCATTGGGGTTTGCCAGAATGTTCCCGCCGCCGAAGAATCAATCCAAGCAGCAGCAGCCTGATTCTGCTGCATCATTGGTTGCAGCTCCATCGCCTGCTGATGCCTGTGCATCTCCCACCCAAGTGCCTGCCACGCCTCCTTCTGCGATTGCCAAGGCTCACGCTGGACAAGGACATTTGGGTAATGGGCAATGGGTAGACTACCTTTTTCGCAGCGGCGATGATATTAGAAGTTGTAGTAGTAGAAGTATTAGAGCTGAGCAGAGCAGATGTGATTTGATGCCAAAGTTGACTCACAGCCACATACGCACAAACAAACAAACACGAATTGTTGATCACTGACGTCTTGATATTTACGATTTGTTTTTTTTTGGACTGTGTAGGACTCGGGCTTCTCACTGGTGGAGATGATGGCGAGACTTGCGTCAACTGTTTGGAACAAGTTAAGCTGGTGGAACTATGCAACAAACATCGGTTGAAGAACCATTGTGCGAAGTGTTCAAAGAGACACAGGTCAATTTGCAGTAGCAGCTCCGACGCCGGTATGACACATTGGTTTAAAGGATTGGTCAAAAGTGACATTGATGAGTACCGGAAAGTGATGGCAAACCATGAGAGTGTTACTGGACCTGATATTCAACGAGGGGCTGCAGGTGCGAAGGTCAAAGGGAAATTTGACCTTTTGGAGTGTCTAGTTTGAACAGTGGAGTGGACAAACATTTTTTCTAGTCGAGTCGAAGCCGAGTCAAGACTAACATGATGATGCATTCATGGTGAAATGGTGTCTTGTGGTTTTTAACTTTTAACTAATCATCTATGTTAATGGTACCGTTACCGTTGCCGTTACCGCCGTTACCATATCATAATCTGATCTTATCCTAGGTACAAGGAGACCCAGTCTAGCAGCCAAGTGCAGCAAACAGGGAATATGTGGAAAAGTATGGCGTGGAGCGAGTACTGTGCCTACTTTACATCTGAAGATCGAGGAGAAGATCGATTGTCCAAGGCAGAGACCCTTCGAGCTTGGATGCGTGATTTACAAGGTGTTCATGGTGTTGAATCTTTCAAGAGTAAGGCAAGGCCATTTGTGAGTTGTGAGACTTGTGAGACTCGAGTCGAGACACTTTTTTTGTTAGTCAAAACATTGAACCAGGACTCAGGACTCCGGACCAAACTAATCCCCAACAAAACTAAACTAAAGGACTTATGACTTAGAGAACGAGTATGCGGCTCAGTCAGATTATGCTTTGATTTCTGACTAACTTTTTGGTAGATGATACATGATGATACTTTATAAGATGTTGCTATTATTTAGTGTAAGAAGGTTTTAAACACTGAACTTTAACGGGCCAACCTTGGTTGTACTGTCTGGGTTTAACCGGCATACCATTCGTTTGCAGGTACTGAATCGAAAGACCGGTGAACTTGAGGAGAAGGACCACGTATGGGTTTGTACAGGAGGGCAACGTCAAAAGTTTGATGAAAGCAAGAATGAACGGCAAGTTGCCAAGTCGTCTTCTGTCAAGGATCCAACAGCACAGCAAATTCAAGAAACTTGCCTGACTTGGCTGGGCTTGCTGGTTGACAGTTGACGGACGGAAGTCTCATGAAATACAACTGATTTGATATTGTTATTTGATGTTATTTGATTTGACCTTTGATTTGATATGATTTGTTTAATTGATTTGACTATGATATTACCTCAATCTCAGTCTCTCTCTCCATTGTCGAGCAACGAAGGAAGCTTCACTGCGTGTATCGTCTTTGGTGTCACATGACCTGGACAGCGAATTTCTTACGTCTGTCAAGATCCTCGCAGTGTCCGACACAACTGAATTCTTCACTGCGGGAATGTCCAAAGGTAATTCATGCTTGGGCGCCGCTAGAGGCGGCAAGGGCAACAAAGGTAATGCCAGTGGTGGTGGCGGCGCTGGCAAAGTTGCAAAACTGGTGGATATCACTGCACTGCGGACCAAGTGACCCGTCTGAAATGGAATTATTGAGTGTCAATCTGAAATGTCCATCCGTTCCATACATACACAATAGTAAACAGTGAATTTGGTGATTTTGCGTGAAATAGGAATCGAGTCACGAGTCTGCAGTCGTTGTTCAAGTTTTTGTTTGTTATTAGTTATTATTAGTCATTAGTTATTTCATTTCATTTCATATGGTTCATTTGCTCAAACATGCCTGCTTGTGACAGGCAAACGGTTAAAGTGGCAACCAGCGTGCGGTTCTCCAAGACGGCTCTGCAAGAAGCAGTGGATGCATATAGGAACTTTGTGGGTGCTGCTGACCAGGAGAAAGATTTCTATGGCAGATTCTGCGGCGCCATGTTTGCAAGAGTGTTGGTTGCTTTAGGCTTTAGTGACTAGCGTTTACATTGCTATGGGCGTTCGCAAAGGGGACCCCATTTGGCCTAATCCAATTTGCCTATGAGTATGTATGTTGTGAGATTTGATGCTTCCAGGTATTTGCAAGCCACCGGAGTGTCCAACTGACGATTGTGGAGAGGTTGCAACTCGAGAAAGCGTTATCAATGATCCCCGGGCAGGTGACGAAGGAGGTATGATGAAGTGTATGTTTCATACACAGGATCGATTCCAAATTTGTTTTGGACTGCTTTCACCAGACCGGGCGGGATTGGTGGAACGTCTCAAGTCTAGTCTTGGTTGTGTGGATCAGTCTTACGAAGATGATTCGGAGGTGTGGAACTGAACGGCTGTAAGCTGTAAGTAGGTATAGTCAAACTGTCAAACTGTCAAGTTACACTCAAACGTCAAAGGTATAGTGTGCAACACTCAGCTTGCTAAATAGTTTTGTTCAGAATTCAGAAGTTCAGAAGTGAGAAGTGAGGTGCAGCTAGTTGACTGACCCCCTGTAGGTTGATGCTGCACTTCAACGCCTGCTTGCTCTTGATGACTATATCAAGGAGAACTGCTCCAAGCATGTGAGCCTGGAAATGATGCTGTTCATGCTGGAACAGCCGGACTTCAGTGACTGTGATGACGCGAAAGAATGCAACGATAGGTTCGATGAGATCAAGGACTGCTCACTTACATTTGAGCTGCTGTGGCTGTGTATGACTCAGACTCAGACTATCATGAGTATCAGTCTCAGTAGTATCAGGCATCGTCGTCAAGGATTATTCAATTACAATTATTATTACTCCATTATTATTCCACTTTCCAACATTTCGAACTCAACAACAAACTAACCGGCATGGCTCGTTACCTGATCCTCGCTGACATGGAAGGAGACTTGCGAAGCTCTTCAACTTTGCGCTGCTTCTCTTCGCCGTGCTATCAGTGATATGAGGAAGATGCGGTCTCAACTGAACAAGCTTCGGAACACGCTGAAGAATCGGAAAGGCCAGTTTGTTTACTGGTCGGTTATTGATTTGAACATATATTGTTAGTGTTATAATTATATCGAGTTGGTTACCGGTTGGTTGGAAGTTGGAAGAATGTTTTTCTTGTTCAGTTCCACGTTGCCCATTGCCCTGTAGATGATGCAGCAGCAACTGCAGCTCAGAAGCGTGTGTTGGCTGGGCGGACCAATTTGCAGAAAGCTGTTGATGACAGAGATTATCCAATCATTCGTTGCATTCGGGGGCTGATGCAGAAACGACCAACAAGGATTGTCAAAGATGTTGCTGCTGAGTTGACCAATGGAAGTTCAGACCTTTCGCGGCCCTTCATCATAAAGAAAGGCCGTGGAATTCTGAAGGCCTTCCTCTCCAATGATGATGCTAGGGGACGTTTTGAAGCCACCCTGAATGACTTCAAGACCCAGCTTATGAATGGAAGTTCCGACAAAGAGGTTATCATCATCAACAACCAAGAAGATGAGAAAGCTGCTGAGATCACTTCCATGCTGTCTTCAAAAACGACACTTGGTTTGATTGACCTAACTGAGACTTTGAAATAATAAGGTGGACTATGAACTGAACTCTGGGATTACCAAAGCAACGTAGTCAGTGTGTGTACTCCTGGATTGATTCTGAAATTCTGATTCAGATTTAGACTAGAGTGACTGACTGCGTGACTAGATTCCAAATTTAAATAATGTGTTTTTTCAATTTGATAATTTGAATTCTGCATTCTGCATTAGGCATTGAATTTGATGATCACTTCCTTCCTTCATTTCAAACTTCTTCCTCCAGTAATCTTCAAGTACATCTCAGCCTCAGCCCAGCCGAGCAAGGAGAACTTTTTTTCCCGAAAGTTGGTCCGAGTTTGAGCTGGATAATGAAACCTTGTTGAGTGACGAGCAACGCAGCAGCGTCGCGTACCAGCAGCTCAAAGCAGTGTGGATTGTTGGCAACAAACCAGATACGTCTTTCTGTGGTCTTGACTCACAAGGTTTGGGCACATTTCGGTTGCAAGTGCAAGGTGGAAGGCTTGTAGCAATGGCTCATGTGTCCGAGCTCATGCATTACTTTCGCAAAGACTCTTTGCCTGCGGTGCTTACAGAGTTTCAGAAGATCACTGACGATGAAATACCAGATTCGTGGGAGGTCCCATCCTTTTCTGTCGACTATGTGAAGACGGGGGACGTATCCTATACCCCCCCAGGATTCTTGGTGGCTGAGAAGTGCATCACCGATGCCAGTGTGACGGTCAAGTTGCATTTGTCTTTCTTCAATGACACCCTTGCAGAGGGCTTCCAGACGATCATGAACCAGGTCGCAGGCAAACCGATCACATCACTTGTGGCTGGACTCGTGGATGAGGCTTACCCCAAAGCAGAGGAAGGAATGAGCAGTGAGATCGGTGTCGGCCAGTTTGGTGATGCTGCTGTGCCAAAGGCCCCCCCGTCCCACTGGTGGTGGAAATGGTGGATACTGACACTGTTCCTGTACAGACTGTAAGTGTAAAGTATTTAATAAGAGTGCGGTGCGGGTTCGGTTCCGTTGTAGTTGTATACATAACAGTACATTACATTACATTACATTTTGCGAATTTTATCATGATCATCAGGATTTATAATATTCATAAATACGAATTCATGTAGAAGCACAAGAGTTCAGTTCCGTCAGTTGTGTGGGTTTGTGTTTGAATTGAATGGTGGCGGCGGTTTGTTTTTTTTGGATCAATTTGAAGGAGAAGGCGGAGCTGCAAACGACTCCAGAACCGAGGAAGACTCCATCACCACCACCATCGCCAAAACATCCAGTCATTTTGGCACCGTCTGAAGATCCTAAAGGTTCGGAGAAAGCAAGCCCAAATACTAAGAAACGAAAGGATCCTGAAATTTCAGAAGCAGTTAAGGGTCCTCAAGATGATCCTTCTACTGGTCAACTTGCTGTTCCTGAAGATGCTGATGGTGCAAAACAGACTCAGGTTCAGGAGAATCAGAATGACATACAATTGACATACAGACAGACATATGAGTTCTTGTGTCCGAGTCCGGATCCCCTTTGTGTTTATGCGTTTGTCATGCTGATACTATTATGTCGGATCATGATCATGAAACTGAACAATGTAGTAGTGTCTTCAAAAACCACTTTGTTGACTTGGTTTTGGTTGTTCTCATTTCTTATGACTATGACTATGACAGGACAGTGGCGACAGTGGCATAGAAACCCGGGAGGAAGATCCGGATGCAAAAGAAGTGGCTGAGGCTGAGGTTCAGGCCAATGCGCTGGGAAAACTGACACTGGACTGGACTGGACGGACTGATTTACCAACTTCACACTAATTGTTGATTGCCACACTTGCTGCAGGTTGCCTTTAGGACATTCTTTCCAGTTTTGTCGTGGAAACTGGAATGAAAGCTCAAAAGACGAACTGCTTGCAAGTTGGATGGAGTATATATCATATAGGATAAATGATAACTGATAACTTTAGTAATTATCTAGTATCAGTATCAGTCTATGCATTATCATGCTGTTTAGGTTTTTATTTACTGGTAGACTGGTAGATGATCAGATGATCAGCCTAGTAGTCAGAATTAAGTAGTAAGTAGTAAGTAAGTAGTGTGTTTTTGAACCTTCTGTCCAAGTCAGTGATCAGGACATTCTGAACGAAGACGCTGACCCGGACGGTATCAAGGGTGACAATTTGGAGGGCGATGCCGAGGCTGAGGCAACGGGATGGCATTGAAACCCATTGTGATTGTAATTGCCTTGCCATGTCACCAGCCACACTGGCTGCAGTTTGCTGTTGAAACTTTATTTCCAGGTTTCCAGTTCACTTGTAAACTGGAAACTGGAATGAAAGTTCAAAAGGCAAACTGCTTGCAAGTGTGGTTATGTGACTATGGTCTGGTCATCGGTCATCTTAGCTAGTTTGTTAGTCGGTTAGTCACTTAGTCAAATGTTTTGTTTTTTTTTCAAAAGGTTGTTAAAAAATAGAAATACACACACACGACACGGGCATGATATGTCAGCCAGGAAGAAAACACAGAGGAGGAGGATCGGACTGAGGAGGTTGAACCTGTGGCTGCGGCTGAGGAAGGAAGTGAAGTTGATCCAGGTGCCGAGGAAAAGGCATCAGCTAAGGCCAAGGCCAAGGCTCGGGCTATTAAGGCTAAGTCTAAGCCTAAAGTTAGCCCCAAGAAGAAATCGACTCAGTCTCAGTCAAAGGGAAACGGAAACAATAAGACCGACAAGAAGGATGATGACAAAAAAACTAAGGGCAAGGGCAAGGGCGGTAAGAAAAAGACCGATGACATTGACACTGACGCTGACGCCGGCGGTCGGAAGAAAAGGAAAGGAAAGGTGGAAGTACCAACCATAGGGGTTGCAGACAAGTACACGGTTTGAAATTCAGTTCCATTTTCCAAATCCAGTTTTTTAGTTTCGTTAGTTTGTGATTGTTGAGATTTGATTTCACTTGATAACTCTGCACTCAAAATTCCACTGACTATGACTCTGACTATGACTCTATGAGTCTATGAGTGTGACTTAACTAACCAAACTACACCGTACACTGTACACTTTACACTGCCGATAAATTCTGCGTTGGTTTGGGTTTGTTTATGTATTCACCAATTGCCAAGGACAACTGAAATGGAGCGTCAGCAGTTGAAGAAGGCCGCAAAGAATGCTGGGAACATCATGCAATTTGTGCAGCAGCCTTTGCAAAAGCACAAGTCACCGGCGAGCAAGGATGAGTGAGCTTGGTTCTAGGGTGCATTTTGAGTTTTGGCCAGTTTGTCATAGCTGACTAGCTGGCTGGTAATGATACAGCTGGGGTTTAGGTTTGGACGGGTCTTACAGCGGTTGCGGAGACAATAGTTTTTGATGCAAATTCAAGGAACAATAGAAAATGACTGTAGTCTGTGGAGTGACAGTGTTCGAATAGTACTTCCTTACTCACCTACAACTTTACTACTACTACTACTACTACTACTACTACTACTACTACTACTACTACTACTACTACTACTACTACTACTACTACTACTTCACTACTACTACTACAACGTTATATTTTTTGAAACGTAACTGAGCTGTCCAAAGACTCCACTGAGAACATCGTCCCATGTTCGCATGTTGGGACGGTGAATTATGAAAAGATGGGTGAAGCCAGCTGTCATTCCATATTACAAATGGAAATATGGGCTAGATGGTGGCTGATTGAGAGAAGAAGGGCGGGTGGAAAAAATACCGGTGTGTGCGCAGCAGTTGTATATGTAAGATTGAGCCAACCATCATTAAGCCAATGAATCTTCATGAAACCACTGGGTTTTTGAAGCAATGTCCTGTCAACAGGTATGGCTTAGGCTGCGCATGGGCCTCTTTATTTGGCCTGTCTGTCACAGAACTTGGCAGGAAACTATGTATAAAATACCTTCGAACTTCGAACTATTTATAAAATATGTAGAATTATCAGGATTCTGTTCTTTCCTCTGCTGTGTGTTCACTCAAGATTAGTGGAAACTTGCCATGGCTACTCATGGTGTAAAAACTGACGTGGGAGGAGAACCTGCAGAATCTACATCTGACTCAGAATCGTCAGGGCCAGAATCATCACATTCAGGGCATTCTTCCAGGTATGGGCTGTGTGGTGAGTACGGCGAAACACATTGCTTAGCGAATGGGGATTTGTGGCAGTTTGCCAATGACGGCTCACATATCGTGGTGCGCCATCGAACACCTAGAACGGCTTACTTTGTACCAGAAGAGATTGGCTCTCCCATAGACCCGTTGGCATTAAGGAACGAACGACTTACAGTATGTCTCCCTCAGGAGCCAGGTCGCGCTCATTCACTTGCCTTGTCAGACGATTGGACTCAAACAGGCGCGCAAGAGCTTGGGATTGGACCATGGTTGGGACACACAATCTTTGTTTTGCAAGGCCAACCGCTCCAGTTCTGGGAGGGGGGGTGGCCCGAACAGTTCAGTGACGAAGAATTTGAAGAAGACACATCAGACACACCAAGTGATTCCAGGAGCAGAAGTAGATCCCGCTCCAAATGCGACGGCGCAACCAGTGGCTGATGGTGAGATTTCATGTTTAGAAGGCGGCCAGGATCATTTTGAATCATTTTGGACCCTTTGAGTGTCAAGGACACTGTTAAGTTGTGTGGGCCAGGCTAAGAGTGTGGATACATTCTTGCCTACAGGGCTCGGAGCTTTAAGGATGTTTGAGAGAAATGGAAAAGTGGGAGCAGTCAGGGTTGTTGCGTTTTTCCACAGAGTTCCTCATATTATATGAGATATTAGAGGCCGATGCACCCCCTAAGGTATGGCACTATTGTTATTTTCCTCAAATATTTAGTTGTTTTTTTTCCATATCATTACCCAAATAATACGTTTACATGTTATGGTGTAACTCTCAATTTACAAACACCCCTGAAACGCTTATTTTCTTTGAACCCCTGACAAACGTGAAAGTTAATAGGTGAGGAAAACAAAACATCATTTCTCACACAAATTGCTTACATGAAACCTCACAGGTGTGCAATTCAAAAAAAAAATATGTTGATGATTTCCAGAGCTCGCCGAGCTCGCATTGGGAGTGACATGATTATAGCAAGCCCTGATGATAGCTACTTACATCTCTGAAATTTACACACAGTGCCTGGCACAGTCCTTGCACATTGGTTTATATGGACCCTTTAATGAAACAGCTTTTTGCACATGTGCCATCTTTTGTTTCCTTGAGGCAACATAGATACCAAAACAACCTTTTGTGAAAAAAAAAGTACACAAATCAACACAAATCTATCTTAATCATAAATGTTACATGCATTCTAGGAGCTACAAGGCTGAGGCCAATCATTTTCAGTAGCCATTCGTCAAATTTCCAGAGTGTATCACTTCTGCACGAACTACAAACATCTACGAACTACACTAAGTGGGGGATGACTTGAAAACAGGTGTTGTCACGCTCTTCACTAAAAGATGCAGCTGCTTCTGGGCCTTCTCATGCGGTTCCAGTGTGTAAAGGTTTAGGCCCCAAGCGTAGTCCCCAGACATCATTATACTAACTGACGTACTTCCAGGGTTTGGTATCCATGGTTTTGGGACATATTGGAGGGATGTCCTTGGGACAAATACCTGAGCATCAACAGAGTCGTTGGGTTCCAAGATTTGGCCCTTCATTTTAACAGCTCAATCCATCCACATCATCTAGCTACCGGTGCACAGATGTCATACCGGGCTTTAACTAGTTCCATATGAGTCGAAAAAAATAAAATAAAAAACATGTACCCTCCCTGAAACTAACATAGCCTTAGCCTTTGAAAATAGGCCTCCCCAATAGGAAAGTAGTATTCCAACCATCCATTTGCAGGGGCTATGATAGTTTCAGGGAGGGTACATATTTAGGGTGGACCATAATCCTTGAAGGAATTCGGAAAGGAAAAAGCACTTCATGCTTTCAACTACCCATCAATGATTGGTTTGGTTACACCAGCCAGGTTTAACATAGCATCTCAACAAAATGATGGTTGCTCGGAAGACTACTTCTCTTTTCGGATGGCAAATCTTCAGGGCGAACTGTGCTAGTTTCAGTGAAGGTATCCGTTTTTAACCCGCAAATACCTTCTAACTTGCAATCCAAAGATCTGTTGCAGGCGTGTAGGCATGCAAGACTCCTAAAACCCCCAACTGTTTCGACACCAAAAATCAATGGCAATTCACTTGGGGGCGTGTGGCTCCCCAACAAAAATCTGTTCCAAAAAAAGCAATCTGATTTGGAAAAGACATGAACTGAAGGTGCCCCCCCCCACCACATTTTGTGGACAAGTTCAAGTTTTTTGTGACTTTTTCTTTTGCAAAATCCAGGCACATTGCTGGCCTCGGCGCAGTCTCATCCCTTAGTCAGAACACAAAGATCTTTCACGCACATCTTTTTCTGGAATCTTGGATTCAGCAAAAAAAGTGAGGGAGTCATGTGAGCAACATCTTCCCAAACCTTTATTCAATGACTTTCCATTACATTGATTGGTTCATAGTGATCCTTGTAATGGCTGAGTTTTTTTTCCCTATATCATGAGCAGTATAATCCCTTGTCAAAAAAAAGCAAATAACCAAGGTCAACTCGGCCACTGCTCATGTTCACATTAAAAATCCAAGGCGCAGAAGTGTCTGGAGCATTTCTCTGGTCGTTTGTCGGTTCAATCCACGCATGATGAGTGTAGTGCTGGTCGCATCTAGATCTTCGATCCGCACGTCTCCCGAATCCATGCTAATAACGAATAACAACGGCGAGAACATCACACGACTGAGCAGTAAAGCTGCAACGGAAAAAACGGGTTTTCACCGTTGAGGTTTAAGCGAGGCATTTTGGCAAATCTGAAGTGAGAAGTCTTCAATCGAATCATCACCAGGCGCAAAGTTTGATCAAATTGTGACATACTCGAATTTGCAGTTCGATCGAAGAAATCGTGGCATTTCTGGATGGTGATCCGGGATTTCGAGCATTTAACTTTTGTTTTAAACTGTTTTTGGTGGATGTGAATGGTGGATGATGATGGAAGATATTGAAATATCATCTCAAGCATCTTTGGCAACTCCTTTCCATTCTTTTCCTCTTGGCCGAAGGATCCTTCAATCTTCGCTGCTCACGCCTCACTCCTGTGCAGACAAAACATCCAACCCAAAATGGAACATGTCAATATTCTATGATTCTCAAAGATGCTTTCTGTAAGCTTTTGGATCAGAAAAAGCCGCATAAAAAACAGAGATATCTGACATACCGTTGACGAGAAGACATCTTACTTTTAATGGTATACATACTTCACCCCACTATCTACAGGGGTTTTATACATCCCAAATCATTTTTGATCTGGCCAAATCATAATGTTTCACCAAGCTAGATTTCCCTGAAGAGAGATTTCCCTCAGCTACTTTGGTGAAAAGTAGTGTTTTCGGGGTTTCTATAATTTGACCACCAGGTGGTGATTTATCTAAGCCGTGACCTAACTTTATCCCGTTGGAGGTCAACGCGTTGGAAGGATCACGTTTTCACCATCCCAGATTGCTTGTTCAGTTCGCCTGCCCAGGCAGGGAGCGGATGATGTCAGAGTCACCCGGATCGGTGATAGACAGGCAGCTCACACCTTGGGAAAACAGTTACTCCCCCCG
>OMLO01001899.1_pt1 | contig 16483 bp, 8 predicted proteins | sample 1674811 | NCBI WGS metagenome assembly OMLO01 (sample SAMN06265003, study PRJEB25207) | coral metagenome | isolation source: Coral host | place: Mexico:La Bocana,Puerto Morelos, Mexico | collected 2008-11-13 | reverse complement strand
TGAACAAGAAGCTGGGCTGCATCGAAGGTAAGATGTTTACGAATGAGGCTAATTTTACGGAGATGATAGAATGCTGAGATGAGTTCTTCCATATCTATTTTTCTCACTTGCTTTTTAAATATAGCTATTGATTCTGAATTTTTGATGCTGCGACTTAGCTTAGACCATATCACGGGGCCAATATACGAATAAACTATGCAGATATATAGTTGCTCTGATCAATGTCGTTGTACCTGCAGACATGTTACCCGTTCAGCCATGTTCGTCATCCAGGACTTTCTAAGGCGGACAGCTCGTCTTGTCCACTCATTATAATATGTCTTAAGTATAAAATGGTCAAATTGTTACTCGGGTCAAGGAATCAAGGCATTAGCAAACAAAAAAATGTCCTTGTTTTTGTTTTAAAGTTAGGTCTTACCGTGTACGGACAAAACACTTTCATTATTATTGTTCCTTATTGAACTTCATTTTAACTCATAATCGTTTTTTCATCTCGAAGCGAATCTGAAAACAACAGCGAATTAACTGACAGTACTGTTTGTTTCTGGTATATTGATAATATCTCGATAACCAATCCGTTTAAATTACTCTTTACTGCACTCATTTTTGGCGGGTGCCACAAACCGAACTCTGGCGATATGTTACTTGGGGCATTTAAGTACTCCGACTGTTCCATCTCTAATCACCAGGACCTCCTATCATATTGCGCAAGACAACATATCTAAGAGGGTAAGGCCTCTGGCCCTGATAATATTGACGGGAAAGTGCTTCGTTTTCTTGGAGAAACTTGCCTTTATTGATAGCTATTACATAATTGCTAAAAAGAGCTTTGCTGATTGCAAATTCCTCAACAGTGGAAAACGGCGAAAGTACGCTGCATACACAAAAAGGCAGCCAGCTAGATTGAGAAAAACATCGTCCAATGTACTTGCTCAGTCAACCAGACAAGTTATTGCAAAGTCTGCTCTGCCAACAACTAGATGCTTTTCTGTAGCACTATAACCTGCTAAAGAACTCTCAATGGGGATTTAAAAGAGGCAGATCTACAGAGTTGCTACTACTTCGCATGGCAGAAGAATGGAGATTTCAACTAAATCAAGGGAAATCTATCTAGATTTCCAAAAAGATTTTGACTGTGTTTCCCATCATCTCTTACCTCCTAAGCTACAAGCTTCTGGTATTAAACTGGGTCTTAGTTTATCTCTGTAACAGACCCCGCCAATATGTCTCCATCAACGGCCACAATTCTGCAACTATGAAGATTCCCTCAGGGATCATTTTTAGGTCCCAGACATTTACCATCTTTACAAATGACCTCCCAAACTGTCTAGATTCATCCAACTCATCAAATATGGAAATGTTTGCCGACGACTGTACTGTTTTTGTGATCGATGACTGTTTTTATTGCTGTCCACATCCAAAACGTTTTGCAACAACTATACAGCTGGGCACGACTCAACTCCATGTCTATTCATACCATTAAAACCGAAATTATGTTTATATCTGTCTCCCTTCATTGGGCCAATCCACCTATAATCTTGGACAATCACCTGATTAACTCAGTCATCAAGTCTGGCAGTCACATTAGACAACAAGCTTTGCTGGCACCTCGTATTAAATCCATCACTGCATATTTTAATGCAAAAATAAATCTTTTGATATCCCCACCCTAGAGTCTTTATTTTAAAGGCATACTTCAACCAAACACAACCTACTGTATTTCTCTATGGGGCTGTTCAAGTTATCTGCGGGTTTTAGAGGAATCTCACATCCGTGCTGCGCGACCTATTCATAATCTTAGCCCCTCTAACCCAAGGCATGAAGTTTAAAAAGAGACTGGCATGCTTAGCTTACCAAGCTTATTATAACTTAGCACCACCAAGTATGACAAATCTCTTTACTAAGCAAGTAAGTAAGTAAGCAAGTAAGTAACGTCTTTATTTATAGAGGGTAGCACTTAATAGCTATATAGCTAACAAACCTGTGGCCCTCAACAACACACAATGCGACACAACTGCAATTTAAGAAACAACCTTTAATAACTCATTACGGTGGCCAATTTACATTTTCAACTTAGTTGATATAACGAAATAACCTTTTAACATGGTCGATCTAGCCCATACTTACTGGAAAGAAAACAATGATTCCTTCACTTATCGAGCCAGTATGATTTAGAACAATCTACCTGCGAAGATCAAGTCTCCACCTTCCTTTGCATCGCTTAAAGCAAATCTTGTAAAGCACTCTAACTATATTGATAGAATATCTTTTGGTTGTAGTTCTACCAGTACCTTTAAGAACACCGATTATTTTATATGCTTTTAGATGTTATTTTTGGTTTCTTACATTAATATGAATTGTAATTACCTAGTTAGTGTATTTTGTAAACATTTATTCGCACATAGCAGGTCCACATCCGCCTTTGCTGCCATCTTTTAACCTGCTTTTTAAATAAAGCATGTATGGATCAGACAAATTTCTGCGTAAAAATGCTTTGGACGCGTTTATTCCATCGTTTGTTCCACTCGTTCCTTTGCTTCCTTTTTCATGTTTTCATTTGTTTCAAAATACAAAGTTGGATAAATCCGCTAGCAATCAAAACCGCAATCGACATGAGAGCCCCCAAACGAAAGGAAAGAACAACACCATATCCATCTACAAGTACTCCACCAAGAATGGCGCCCAAGCCTCCTCCGAGTCCAAAGTAGATTCCCTGAAGGATGCCTTGAAAGAAAAAAGGTAATGAATGTTACACGACCTCTCTTGTCTTGGTATATCTAATCTATCGAACGTGGAAACATAACAAAAGGTGCAAGGACAACGACCATTTATGAGAGTGGTGCTTGTTGCGATCAAGACACTCGTTAATCAGGACATTCTGTCCACAGCACAAAGTCCATTCTTTTCACCGTGTATAAGTTGCCTTAATTTAATCTTTCCTAACACAGATTAAAAAGCTTACTGTAGTTAAGGTGACTGGCAACAATTTTCAGCGGTTTCCAGCAGTTTGACAGATATGGGTTATTGACCAAGCGTGAGGTCAAGATGGCTGGATATTGGCCAAGTTCTTTTCTGCGTGTTTATGGACCGAGACGAAGTCAAGGTAGTTGTATTGACCAATCAAATTATAATGTATGGAAAGAGCTGGAAACTGTTTCAGCCACCTTTTCTGGTCCCTGTAGAACGCATATTCCTTATAAGAACCGAAAAGGATTTTTCAATTTAATACTAAACTGACAAAAGACCCAACTAAAATGACCTACATATACCAAAAAGTCGTAAAACAACAACCCTTATTTTTGGGACGATCACAGATCACTACTAGCCTTGCATTGTGGCGGCTCCTCCTTTGGGCGTGGCTTCCGCAAGATGAGTGACAGCTGTCGACCAAGTAGTACCGTATGTTATCCCTTCCAAGAACTCAAGTGGTAATGCCCACCAAGGATTCTGGATAACGGAGAAACCTCCAAACAAAATGAAATATCCAGCAACACTAAATAGCATAAGCTGAACGCGTCCGCATAAATCCGACAAGAATGCGTTAAATATGAAAGCAATGATAAGAGCGAGAGCACGGAAAATTGTTGCAATGCCCATCAGTAATTTGCTGGCGCCGAGGTCCTCAAGATACCAGTTTAAGAAATTAAAAAATAGGCCATTGGACAAGCCAAGAAAGAAAGATATGAGTAGAAAAAAAGCGTATTGGAATTTCAGAAGCAACGTCAAAATTTCCATTGTAGATCCATTGTTTTCGCCAGTTTTACTATTTTCGACTTCGTCGTATGTAAATTCAAACATCCAAGCTCCAAACACAAATGCAATTGCCATGACAATGGCAAACGAGTAAAACAACACACTATAATTGTTCATCACTTGTCCACAGAATGTGTATTCTGTGGTATCGAGTAACCCTCCGACTATCACGGAACCAAACGCGAAACCTAACGAACCAAATAATCGAGTTTTACCATAGTTTCTTCGTTTCTCCCCTAACTTTTGCAATAGAGCAGTATCGGCCATAATGAAGGTTGGTGCTTCAAGGAACTCTCCACTTACGACTAAAACCAGCAGATAAATAAAGACTTGATAAACTTCGTTTTCGTCATAAACCAATTCGTACATGTTGGAGCTGGTTCTGACTGCATATTCAGGTTCTTTATTAGAACTCTTTAATAAATACACTTGAAAAGGAGAATTCCTTAAGAATGAAAACGTGTTTTGCTGACCTTTAGCACTGCCATAGTCTTTCATGCTCTCATCGAGAACAGGGACTGCTATGTTTTGCTCTCTCCTCTTATCAATAGCAGGCTGTGTCGAATGTTGCCGTCTAAGCACTGTCAAATGTTTCTGAGTACTGTTCACATTAGCCATTAAATTTCTGCACTGTGTCTTGTGAGGTGTAGGAATTAAAAGAGCCACAGTCATGACAAGCCATGAGAAGATCGAAAACAGCAAAACTGCCTTTCTCGCCTTGAACCTATCGGCTAAAATGGCCCAAAATGGCCCACTTATAAACTGAATAATAGGTCTCATTCCCGCCAGAATCCCCACTGAGCTTGCATTAAGACCTATTTGCTTGAAATATAAGGACATATATGGAAAGGAGGCTCCAAATCCTGCGAAAAAGAGGAAATAAAATGCTTTGTACAATAAAAGTGTCTTATCCACTTGTAATTCGTCACTCAGTGAATCTGTAATTGTCTTTGGGCTCCTCGAACTGCATTCCTTTCCTTCCAGCCTTTCCTTCGCGGGACAGTTTTCTTCTTCTTGAATCATTTTTATCTTCTTCAGAGAGACGACAGATAAAATAATCGAATTTCCTCCCGTACTGACAGCGCTGTTTCGCACTTTTAAAGGATGAGATTTTGCCAGAGTTAGAATATAAACTAAGGCCTGTGATGTCAGGAACCTTCCAAAAGCACACCTGTTGAAAGCACCATTATTCCACCAGTCCAATCTTAATTATATCGTAACAATGGTGTTTGTGCACCAGATAACCTGAATCAACTGAAATGAATGGTAAACGTTTGTAACCTGCTTGGTAATTCAATCTCGATAAAGAAAGGTGAATCACTTGGTTTGGTGCGATATTGGTACGATTCAGTTGAATCACACTGGTTAAAGGAAAGTGTTTGAGAGTAGTTTAAGTCCCGTCAGAGCGCATGATGAACCTTAATTCTGGGCCTAAATTGGATATTCTACGGCTAACTGAACAACAAACTTTTCAGATCATTGATTCATCTATTTTGATCAAGCGTTTCTCGATCAAACGCAAGTGCCGGTTTATTTAAAACTTGGTCTCGTATTAAAGAATTCGTCATTTTAGGAAACCTTAACTTTAAGCAGGAAAATATTCTCGTAGTTACAGAGATGTGCCCGTTTTCTGCCTCTTTTGAAAAAGATCCCAGACTGATTGAAAACCTACTGAGCGAGAAGAATCAGCCATTGAATATTCCGTTCAAGCAACGCCACACGTACCCTAAATAAATATGGAGAGCGTATTAAAACTCGACCCCAAAGATATGTCTCGTGTAACTCTTTCGTGGTGTAATACATGAAGTGCTCAACTAAACCAGAAAGATTTTGCAATACCAACGAAGCTCAAAATGTTATACCTTTACCTCTTTTAACTTCAATGTAAATTTTGACGAACACAAAATTAGGAGGTAACTACAATGTAAGTTAGGAACTTCGACAAGTCTTCAAGTCGAGAAGGATCAATATGAGGCTCTATCGGCAAGCAGATCATTTTAAGTTTATTAAGGGGAATAAATAGTGATGAGAGTGAGACAAGTGGTGCTTATGAATTTCTTTCTTAAGTACCGGTAAGTCAATGAAGAAATAATCCACTAATTGCATCAAAAGCATCATGCTGGTACCAAAGACGATCATAGGTTGAAACTGATCGCGTCGGCTCCTATTTTTTCAGGTTCTGATCATTTGTTCACTTAAAACTGGTTTGTTAGAACGTTCTCTCAAATCAACGTTTTTTTACCATTTTTAATTTGGACAAAACACTGTTTACGTTGAAGATATTCCTGTTTAGGTTGGTCACGATTCCACTGTAATGATAGGAATGCTCTTAGATTCCAAATCTAAGCTTTGTTTTTAAACATATGCGACCTTACATGTATTCCACATGCTTGTTCCTTGCTTTTCACCACGTGATTGACAACAGAGCCTGCAGGCCACCGGCAAGTTTTTCCTCCACCCGTAAAATCAAGTCCCGGATGTTACTCTGTTTATTCCTATTGATCTCATAGGATATTCCTGGGAGAGTAGCGTAACTTCTTTATTTGAGGCGAGAGCGTTTCTGGATAAATGGAACTAAAGCGCAAAAAGAGCGAAAAAGGACACGTTGATTTCGCTGAACAAATGTGTGCCAATTACAGCCACTCGACGATTAAGAGATTTATTGCTCAGCGAGATGTCCACCTTGCGAGAGTTGACAAACCTCTTCTTGCTTTTAAGATATTTTATTTTTTCGTTTACAGCTCAATGGCCACAACGTTCCCTTTTCTGCCTTCATATTTTCGACAGATTGGTTTCTCCTTTTATCAAGTGCAAATTCTCGGTTGGGTTCGGCCGTTTGTACAACTTTTGTTAAGTCCATTATGGGGCTTACTGGCGGATCGTTGTTTGCCTAAAAAAATAATCCTTCAGTTTTGTAGTTTTGTGTGGCTTATTGGGACAATTTCGCTGGCATTTGTGGAACCCACTGGACAGATGTGTCAGTTAGTTTCTCTCAACCAAACTGACTCGACAGTCATTAACTCCACAGAAATGCAAACAGGATTTTTTCGACGAAGGAGAGCAACTGAATACTTCACATTACAATCAAAGCTGTTTCCTTCGATTCCTGCGAATCCCGGTGACAACTTGAGCAGTAATGACATAGATGAGCGAGTGGAAATAACGACTGGCTCTGGCTCAGGACTATTGCAAGTAGCTGAAAACGAAATTCTATCAGGAAGTGGTAATGGAGAGTCTTTGGATCATAACAAAGAACTGAACGACACTAATATAAACAAGAATCACAGCTTCATCATGTCAGCTTCATCCCACTTCATGGCTTCACATCTTAGATCAAAATACAAGGGCTTGCCTAATGTTATCGAGTTGAATTTCACCATAAGGAACGAGTTGAGAGAAAACACCTCCCGACTCTATCATATTTTTCTTGGAGCTTTAGCTCTTGTTGTTTTTGAGGAGATATTCTTCTGTCCAGTTTTCTTTGTAGCTGACGCTGTCTTATTAACCAAGCAAGCTGAGGAAGGAACATGTGCGTACGGATATCAAAAGATGTTTGGCTCAGTTGGTTTCTTGATTTTTTTCTTAATCACCGGAATACTGGTTAAGAATTCTCAGCGGCCTGTTTGCGGACATGTTTACGCTGACTATATAATCAACTTTTGCATTTTCTGTGTGCTTACCATTGTGACATTACTGGTTTTAATCAAGTTTGAGGTACCGCAAAGAACATGTGACAGTTCTCCATACGAAAGGCTCAAAACTACTTATTATACGAGGCATCATGGAACATTTATTGCCAGTGCGGCTTTCATGGGCTTCTCACACACAGTTATTTTAAACTTTCACTCTGCATATCTCGCTGAGGCTAAAGTAGCACACGCAACGTCTGCTACTATAAATCTGTTTCGCTTTCTTGGCGAGCCTCTGGCTTTCTTTGTGAGCCACAAACTAATAAACCGTATTGGCATTATAAATATGATATTTTCTTCTCTCGTGTTCTACATGTTTAATCACTTTGCCTGCTCGTTCGTCACAAGTTGTTGGCAAATTATTCCACTTGGGTTCGTCGAAGGATTCACATTTGGAAATTCATTTGTGGTATGTGTCACTTATTTAGCACATTCTTCGCCTCTGGATTGCCTCTCAACCATGCAAGGTAAAAAACAAAACTTTTTATTATTCTGTGGGTAACTTCTCCTAACACCGGTACAAATGAGACAAAAGTTGTCACCAGTTTCTAGTACCTGGGTCAGTAGTGAAAACTGTTACACTTGCGTGAGCAAAAAGTCAAAGATTTCTCGGCTTTTTTATTCCAATTACGAGATAACATGAGTAGAAGACATTGTTACTATGAATAAAAAAGATGAGTCATATTTTGTGACTGCTGACGCTTTTTCAATAGGCCAAGGAATAACAAATATTTAGTAGGTTATTATGGTTTCTATGCCAGGTGCTTACTCGTGAAACCCCTCAGGATTGATCGTTGTTAAACGGTTCCAAAACTGTTGCTCTCCCAGATGAAGACAACCTGTTTGCACAAGTATTTTAAACTTAATTTATTATCTTAAAAACTAACGCTATTCTTCTCTCCATTTTTCAACAGGCCTGTTTCAGAGCATCTACTGGGGCCTGGGTGGCATTCTCGGCCTTATGATTGGGGGGAGCCTTATCCGTGTAGCAGGGCCAACCATTGCGTTTCGTCTATTTACCGTGTTAGCTTTGACTTTTATCGTGATATTTACTGCAGGACTGACATCTGTCAATTTCCGAGACCGTAATTACTACTCTGTGCTGCTTAATACGTTAAATATCTACATAGATTCGAAAAAGGGAAAGGTTAATAACACTTCAGAAGATGATCTTTTCAATGACCAGGATGCAACCGGTTCTCTTTGCTTGGAGGCTGAGGCGGGTAATACACAAAAGGAAGACTGGGAAAAATATTAGAGAAAACAGGAAAAACAGTTTAGAAAACAGTCTAGAAAGCCATACACATGCTACTCTTTCCAAACAAGCCTAAACATGTAGCGGGTACAGTTGCTTCTATTATCAAGAAAAGTTCTATTTACCATTTTACCTGAAACGATGAATGAAAAAAAAAGCAAATTGCTTGCCCTTATCACCCAGCTAATATTGATAAGACATATCATAATATCAGTGTCCGTATCTCGCAAGGACGGGAAGCACAAAATTGAAAAAAATATGATTTGTTGAGATCGATATTGACCGCGGTCTAGATTTTCCCACCTAAACCTATCCGGACCACTCTACCTTTTACTTTCGCCATGGGAAAGTTGTAAACAAAAATACAAAATCAGTTTGCTTGTTTCTTTTTTTTTTCGTTATTTGTTTATTTTTCCAACAATGCACTGCAATACTTAGGATACATTACCTACAGTAACTTTAATTTACTAAGGTAGCCTATTCAGCAAGGAGGCTGGCATCCAAAGGGGCCCCGGGAATACATATAATTACAACTGCTCTTCTTCTGCAGGTTTTTTCTTCTTTAAAGTACAACTGACTGCTGCTCAGCTTCAAATCATTTTTAGCGTAATTATATCGAGGTATCGCTTAGCTTAGTTCTATCAAATTAAGAAACAGTCTATTTTATAAGTAGAAATTTTCAAGGTTGAAACATTAACTCCTAAAAAATCCGAGTTCCAGATGGGATTCCCACGACCCTCCGTGATCTAGTCGGATGCTCTAACCACTGAGCTACTGAGTCTATTTTATCACAGGATGTATGTATCGTTATCTGACAATGTACAAAATATTTTAACGTAAGTTTCGGTAAATTCTCTCTAATAAGTCGTCAATAATCTGATGAGCATACGTTTTCAGGCCAGGCAATATTTCTAGCGCTCTAACTTGTACAAATGTTTGAAGCAGTTCTGACCTTCAGCTACCACTTTTAGTTTTCTGAACATGTCTTACTGCATGCAATATAAGTTGATATAATTTAGTATCTTCTTGCAGTGCTGCTATGCTTGTTCTTTGAAGTCTTTGATATTTCGCGGTATCCTCGAAGAAGTTCCTCAGTATCTTTAGACTCTACAGTTGGGAGATAAGTATATTTCATCTCAGCATATTCTGTCGACTCGCGTGTCCACTTACACTGTGCAAGACAAAACAAAAGGCAGACCACAAACGCGCTACACGCCACGCAGCGGAAAGTGGCCACAGCTCCGATATGATGAATTAGAAAACCACCAGTAATTGTACCTGACCCAGTCCCCAGTCCCCAGTAAACACCTTGAAGAATTCCTAAAGGAAAAAAACGTCGACACAAACATTATGTGAAATCTAATCACTGAATAGCTAAGCTCAGTGTTGCACTTTATCTAAAACTACGTCACTGATACAGCTTTTAACAATCACCAAGAGTGTTGAAATTCTAACTTCTCCTTGCAGTGTCAAGACACTGTCAAGAACCTCTGTTTTGGGAATCTTCGTAAGCTTCTGAAATTGGCTTGATATAACAATGGTGCATGAAACCTATACACGTTAGTTAGGACCACCACAGTCTTCAGAGATCGTGACTTTTCTGCCTTGGTATGAGAGTGGTTCTTTTATTACCTTGAATAGTTGTGACTGATTCAGAGGACGATGCACCCGCCATATATGAAGTACAAGCTGACCATGAAGCAGCGTACGTGCAGCCAACTAACATTTCTATTGGCAAGACCCACCAAGGGTTTGTGAGCATAGAGTACAGTGTAAAAGCTATTCCATAAGATATGAGGGCGCATGTCATGATTTTAATCTGTCCAACTGCTTTTATGAGGCTTCCCGCCGCGAAAAATGTCAGTAAATCCAAAGTGCTGCGGCAAATCACAGCCACGCCCATTAATGTTTTAGTGGCACCAAGATCCTCGAGAAACCAGTTTAGAAAACTATGAGACATTCCGTGACCAACTCCCATGAAGCAGGCCGCTGCAAGGCAAGATCCATAATGTACGTTACAAAGCGCTGAGAGCACGCTTGCATTGTTTGCATCAGTTTCTTTATACTGGAATTTAAATGTGGTAGATATAAACAAAGTCATAACCATTAGAAGGGCAAACACACAGAAGCATATCATATAATCTGTGTATTGATCACCACAAACAATGTGGCGTGACCTCTCCAATAAGATTCCGACGAGAAACGAAGATAATCCGAATCCGAGCGAACCCCAAAGTCGTTGTTTTCCGTAATATCGTCGCTCTTCGCCAAGGTGCTCAAGAAGGGAGGCATCTGCTAAAGTCGTTGATGGAGCCTCTAGAAACTCTCCCACAACAACTAGAACCAGGAGAATTGTGAAAATTCTCTTAAGTTCAAAAGAGTTTGTTTTTAACAAATTTGTCATCCATATTTTCTGATCTGAGTCTGAATTTCCCCTTAGCTGTGTATTCCCTCCGTCAAAGCCTTCCAAGCTTGCTTGGTAATTGCCTGAAACGTTACTTCGCGTGAAATTTTGGATTACTGGAAACGAACTTTCATTATCTTCACTCTCGTTGTGTTTGGCTTGTCCTTTATGTCCATCATTAGAGGTCACAGTGACATTTTTAACATTCTGTTGCCAAAGAGGTTTAATTAAGGTAGTTCCAGAGCTCCTTAGAGAGTTATTTGGCGGAGGATGCTCGCTGATCAAATGACTATCATTCGAAGATTTCATTTTCAAGCTATTTGTGTTGTTTGTTGGATCCATTGAGATGTCGAAGGCTGGTTTCATGCGGTGAAGTAGAAATTCTGCCTCCAACTTTTGACTTTCTCCTTGATGAAATTTATCAATTTCCTTGGAAATGTTTTTATTGCGAATATGAATTTGAAATGTTTGAGTGACAGATTGATTGGCAAAACTTGAATTGTTGACAGCAGTATTGTTTATATCCAACTTGTGTATCTCACTTTTCCTCGCGTCAAGAGGAGTATTAACAGTCAGGGTGCTCTTGGCGTCGAATTCGATGAGTTTTGATAGTTTTTCCTCCAACTGCAGCAGACTTTTGCTCATATGTTTCAATCCTGTTTGATCAACTTTGTCCTCTGAATTTTTTATGTGTGGTAACAATTCTTCCTCACTCACCAGTGGCTCAGAGATGCTATCATTTTCTCGGTGGAAGGAAGTTTTATGCGCATGTGCAGAGTTAGTCACATTTTCGTTTTTCGAGCCTTTCAAATGATCGGGGGCGCCATCACTGTTATCACTTGTAGAGGTTTCTTTACTGTCCGGAATTACGATCCTTGAAAACTCAATAACTACAGGTGGCACTCGTTTATTTTGCCTTCTCTTGTCAATGGACGAGTCATCATTTTTCTTTTCAGAGTGTTTTGCGGGTGACAAGAAATTAGAAGTGAGGTTTACTGTGTCTTTTTCACGCAGTTTTGTTCCTTCAGTTTTGGGTTTCCCTAAATTCCCAGATTTTGAGAATTGTTTCCATCTCTTGTTTTGACCGACAGTAGATTTGCTGAATATGTTAAAACGCGAAAGGTGGTTTGAGTTAATTTGTTTAGTAGATGGTACCATTCGGCTGGTGGTTGTTTGTAATGTGTAGTTAGTTTTTGACGCTGGACCTTGCTTTCTGTACTCGCCATATTGTTGTGCGTTGTTTATAAAGTTCAGTGGCGCACTAAAATTTCGTTGGGAACTCAATGTTTTTAGAGATAACCTATCATCCTCTTGTTCAGGAATTGTCCGCGGCTTTATATCTGGTTTTTGAAAGAAGTCACCAGTGTTTCGTGGATAAAATGTTTTTGGCTGGCTAGTGATTTCAAACTTAGTGTGGTTTAGTTGTGTAAGCGTAGCAGCTAAATGCGACTTGATGTCTGAACTTGAAACAGATTTGAACTTTCCTTTTCTTTTGCCATCAATATAAATAGGTAGAATGTCTATGCCAGAGTGCTGAACTTCGTCAGTTCCCTCTCCAACGCCAGATTTTTGCCACAGCAGAGTTCGTCTAAAGAATCCAGTCTTTACTTTGGTATAATTATAAACGAGAGTATGTGTGCTATTGCCTCGGCGAATCTCACAGATTTCGTTGGTAGGCTCTACGAACGCTAAAGCCATGGTCATGATAAGCCAAGACATCACTGACATTACAAGCACTGATTTGCGCTTCCTGTATTTATCCGCCATGATGGCCCAAAATGGAGCACTCGCAAGCTGAACAATCGGGCGCAAACCAAGTAACAACCCAACTTGACTGGCGGGGAGACCAATTTGACGAAAATAAACCGGAAGATACGGAAATATGGAACCGAATCCGCTGAGAAAAAAGAAGTAGAAAGCTTTGTAAACTAGTAAGTCACGATTTATCCGAAACCAGGACCTATCGGACATGTCAGCGTATTCAGATATACCCTCTCGGGTTTGTAGTGTTAATCGCTCGGGATCACTTGTTCTCAGTTACAAATCAAGTTGCATATTCAAGGCTAGCAACAATATTAAATCATTGCTCTTTTTCGGTCGCAGCCTTCACGATTTTCTTGACTCTGTTTTCAGTCCACATAACTGCCTGGCTATGTTATTTGACGGCAGCCAGGTGGTCTGTTAAACATTTATAAGTGTGTTAAATCAAGCAGAAATACCATCCTTTGACTTGCTTACTTTATTGGCTGTTTGCACATCCCAGCGTGAACGGTCAAATGAACACTGAATGAAAGCTGCTTTCTGATATGATTGTTAAGGAACGGGTGTGTTTTTTCTCTTGATTGAGTTTTTACTGGGGCTAGTTTGAGTCATGTGCTCTGTAAGGGGAATGGGGAATTGGGAGAAATTGAATCTTTTCCATTAGAAAGGAAACAGGCGACCACACGAGGTAAAATCCTGCTTTTCATGAATTACCACTGTAGTTTCCTACGGCCTCTTCTGGTCTCGTAGTAGTTGGTCACCGAGGTCAAAGAGATTTTCTTTAGTTAATGTGGTCCCCCACTTCCTTTCTAGGGCTAACGATCAAAATAAAAAAAATTGGTTTGATTTCCAGCACTTTGATTTACTTTAGAGTCAATTCACTTGGAGTTAACTCATCATGTCTTCTCGATATATATCTGTCCCATTTTAATCCAAAACAGAACCTTTTGAATTTGGTAATTATTGTAGTTTCTGTTCAGACTTGCCTCTGTTTCCAAATGACTGCTTGGTGTAAATTCTTTCAAATGAAAAGATATTCCTCGGTGGTCAACTTACATCAAAATGAATATGTCAGGAAAAACTATTTTTGACCCAATCTCATTTTGAAACCAGAGGAAGGCAATGGTAATTCAATCAAATGACCTGCCTGCCTGTCTCGTGAAACATGCTTTCCCGTCATGCCGAGCGCTCCTTGGATCCGCTTTCGTTGGTTGGTTCCAAGGCTTTCTGGCAGTGCCCCAGTACCCACTTAGTTGGTCACTTCTTGAAGTCCGTGTGCGTTACTTTATCATTTTATCCTAGTGCGAGAACGTTGCTACGTGCCCCGTTGGCTATTACCAGCCAGTCTGCGCTCCTCTCTAAAACCTACGAACGTTTAACGTTAACCCCAATCTTGTTCCTCTCAGGGGAGGGGAAGATGAGAGACCCTGGGAACGAGGTTGCGTAGACCGGACTTGGGAAAGCGGCGGCGGAAATCGGAGCCTGAATTGTCAGTCATCTCCCGCCCTCGGCTGTCCTCGGAGACCCAGGGGCTGCTAGCCGGGACGATAAACTTTCGCCCGAAAAGATCGCATCGTCCCGATTAGCAGCCCCTGGGTCTTCGAGGATGGCCCTCAGCCTAATCTGAGAGCTATCTCGTATCTCACGCGCGCTTGAATATTGATGTTATATGACGCATCTTCTTCAGAAAAGCTCTGACCGCTGACTGACTAAATTTTTGGTCAATTTTCCGAACTAATCATGCAGCCGGAGCAGTCGTCGAGAAGAAATTAGTCTAAACTCCAACACCGTAGTTTGTGCAACTACGTAAAGTTTATGGCTCTACGGAATCGATTTCGTACCTTACTTGGTCTAGACGTAAGTGCAGTATTTACTTGGCCATGACAGATGATGCAAGTCAGTTTGTAAAAATTTTGGGCCAGTGTGGTTAGGAAGTATGCTCAATGTTGTGAACATGTTTTATGATGTTCGATCTGTGTCTCATTTTCTTTTTAGCGTTCTCAGAAAGATTCTCTTGATGGAGGCTCTACGGAGAACCTGTCTGAAATTGTATATAAGGTCTGTGTGCATTATTCACTTATTATTTACTAATTATTTACTCTACTAATCGTAACACGACACCTGTTTTAGGCATTTAAAAAATGTATTTTATAAGCTTAATTAAACTTAAATTTAAATGCAGTACCAACGGCAAATAGGAAACGCTTTTATTTTGAGGAAATAATCATATCACTAACAAGAACAAATTAGTAAGTAGCCAGATAAAGCAGAGACAAGATTAAGTTGTCCAATAACATTGAATATCAGTTTTGATCCCTTTTTTTCTTCATTTTCATTTGCCAAGATCCCATTGTGTGACCTGCAAATAACTGCCTGCAAATAACATTCTGCTCATGCATAATAATTTTATTGTAACCACTTTCTTGGGGGGAAAAATGGCAGTTCACTTCTTTAGCTGTTCCTTTAGCTGTTAGCCAGGGTGCACCTTATGTGGGTTATGCCAAAGATATTTGATGTGGCCTTTAAGATTTTATGGTCTTCGTGCATATGATTGGAGTTTTTGGCATATAGCGGCATGTGTCTTTATCTATTTGCTGGTGATGACATGTTTGATGCTTAATGACATAATGCAGCATGGTGTTATAAGGTCTGATAACTATATCTTTTTAACTTCTCTTAACTTTTTCTGGCCGATAATGGGTATGTTATATGTTGTGTTTGAGTCCAATGCAAAGTTTACCATTGAACATAATACATAGTAAATTTGGATTATTTGAGCCGAGCTATATGGGACTTTTGCTTATATGCGTTTTTTTCGGGGCGAAGCTGCCAACAGTAAGCATTAAAAATGGGGGTAGTTAAGTCATAAGAAGCCATGGCTTATCTTTGGTATGGAAGTCTTGCATGCATCCGGGACTGTTAGAGGTTGAATTAATGTGAAAAAAAAACATGGTGATCAAATGAAAAATCAATTATTGAACTTGGTTTATCTCAAAATAACTTGATTTGTCAGTACCTCACTGACAATTAACATAATCTGCTCACCAATGACAAATCATGATATTTTTCTCAACTTTGTCCAATAATTGTAAATTATTTTTAGGATGATGTTCGTGAATTCCAGGATGACCCTCGTAGTGATGAAGAGGTTTGTGTTTGTTTTTTTGTCCTATTTGTTTGTCAATGCTTACATGTAATAAGAGTTTGCTTGCACTTGTTTACTTTATGATTAATACTAGCTCCACTCCTTTACAAACGTTTTGTTTCTTTAGGTGTTAGGATCAATAAAAGAGATATATTTTAGTGATCCCCCCTTTGATTCCAGTGATCATGAACTTCATGTAAGTGTAGTACTTGTAGAAACATTTACATTGTATTGACAGCCTCTAACCCATGCATATGTCTAGATTTATAAAAAGAATGTCAATTTCAACACAATGAGCCTGTCACTTTCTAGGAAATCAATCAATTAATATATTAATTTATTACAGGCAGTCTGTCACTGTGTGGCCTACTTTCCCACCTTTCTTGCGTGTGTGGCTGGCTAGCGATAGCTGACAGTCAACCAAAAACATTTGCACCAATCGTGACACGGTTTTTGTGATTCTCGTAGACGTATTA
>OMLO01001897.1_pt1 | contig 16490 bp, 8 predicted proteins | sample 1674811 | NCBI WGS metagenome assembly OMLO01 (sample SAMN06265003, study PRJEB25207) | coral metagenome | isolation source: Coral host | place: Mexico:La Bocana,Puerto Morelos, Mexico | collected 2008-11-13 | reverse complement strand
TTACCTGTTGGCATTGAATTGATTATGTGTTCGATTTCACTGCGTTCCACAGGCCTGAATGTAAATTGCTGTGATGAAGGATAGCACTTTGGAACAAAGGACGATTGTGCAAGGTCGTAGTTGCATTCGTTAGCCAGTGACTGGATTTTATGAATAGTGTTTTGGCCTATTGATGTAAAATATTAATTAAATTCATTGGCGACCGTCATGTCCTCTTTGCTGTATGACTTACGATTAACAGCCTTTTTTGGAATAAACGAACGTATAGTTTTCCAAATCCAGCCTGTGTTGTTAGGATTATTGAGATAAATATATTCCCGATAATATTTTCGCTACTTTTAAAACACAAGTCAAAGCCAAGAGCCCCAAGCTATTGAACATTGGCTTTCTTGAATATCTTAGTTAAGCTTTACAAGCAAATTGAATTAAAGAGATAACTATGCGAGTGCAAAACGCACAAGAGCATCAAAGAGCACTGTTATATTTAGTTTTTTTTAAGGTGCACTAAAGCGATTCAACTTATCGCGCAACATTGTCGCATAACACCGAGGTGTGGAGGGGGGTGGGGGAGTGATGTCCTGTGTGAAAAAGTCGGGGATGCTCGTTGGGAATTTTAGATTAAACTCCTTATGGGAGATGATCTGGGCGTAGCTCCAGCTTTATATGACTTCTAAAAAACACTTTTTTGAGACTCACATGCAATATTATTATTATTATTATTATTTCTTCGAGTGCAATCCTAAAAAGGATACCTTGACAGCTGAAAATAGTGGCTTTCTGTCCTGAATACTCTAACTGGGACGAAAATGCGTGATTTACGTTTCCAAGCAAGACGACGAGCACCTTTTCACTCGGGAGTCTCCCCACCCGGGCATTGCAACAAAGGTGGTAATGCATGTAATAACGTTTTTCTTTTTTTTTTTTTTTTTGGTCAATTCGCAATGCAACAATGTTACACAAAAAGTTGAATAAATATATTGTAAGTATTACTTCGCCTAACTCTATTTCTCGTGAGTGGATTGATGTCTGGATGCGATCCTCATTAAAATGCTGGCCGTCCTCTTTACGTACGTGAAGTGGCTCAACTGCTTTTGTTCTATTGTGAGGACAATGCCAAGATTACTACGATTATCGGTTGGGAAAGGCGCGATGGAAGTTTGGTGACCAGGTTGTGTTGTTGTCACGGACAACTGGCTTCGTTTCCATGGCAACTTATGGATCATAAAGCGCGCGAAATTGCAGGCGACGATATTGTTACCATTGGAAACAAGTGAAGTTACCCATGACAACACCGTAATTCTAAGTAAAAAACTTTGTCATGAAAGCTCTGCCGCGCCTGTTTCAACTGATAATCGTAGTAACTACTAGGTACTCTGGCGATCAACCGTCCTTAATATATCGAGCCTCCGCTAAGATGTGTTATCAGCCGTGTCTAAATTGCGGTCCCTGTAAAAGTATGCTCTGCCACTGAGCGCCGCTCCCCACATCGTAAATTTATCACAAAGACCGTCTTCAGAGGGACTGTCGAATACTATGGGTTCATTGTCTGATCCAATCGTGAAGATACTGAAGCAGGGTAGTTCCGGCGCCATGACGATTCTAAATGATAACGGCTCCGTGTAGTCTAAGATAAACGCCTCCAAACCGCCATTAATGGCCATAACTAAATTGCCGGCGTCATTCATTTTGACTTGCAAAAACCTCAGACTGGGTTCGAGACCTTCCACTCTGTAAACTCCAATGTACTGCTTCGTATCAGGTGGATCTCTTATTTCCTAAATGAAATAAAATAAAAAAAGCAAAATAGGCTTTAAACGTGAAGAATTTTCACAAAACGAACTTCAGGTTGTGGTGTTAGTTGCCCATTTTCCGGCTTCAGGAGGGAGTACTCCGTATATAATGGCCTTTAGGGGTAGGCTCCACAAGAAAAGGAGTATTTTTTTTCATCCCGTATAAAATTATGTAGAGTGCCCTTCCCTCTGGACCAGGCTTTGAGTATTTGAAGATCTCAGCCTCAGCTACCCCTTTAAAGATGGCTCATTTCTCAACTATAACAGTTCTTGTATTGACCAATTCTCTGCCGTAAAACCTGCCAGGTCATGGTTTCAGTATACTTATCGACACCTTTTTATATACGGCTTTATAATCAATCAAATGTTTTTGCTGGCTCGCAATTGAACGTGACTCGTGACTGAATATATGGGTATACAAAAGATCATGTTTTTGAATGCGGAGAAAGATATGAAGACATGATTGATCATCGCAGTTATACACACTGAAACAACCTAAGGTCATGGGTTCCAATCCCGTTTAGGACTGGACTTTCCTCAGGCTTTAATTACACGTACAATGCTAAGTTGTCTGCATAACTGTGATGATCAATCATAAATATATGATCTTTCATATATTCGTTTAATTACATCTTTACCTTCCACGGGTATATTACGAACTCACAATTGACCAGCTCCCAGATTGCTTGATAGCTCAGTTGGTAGAGCACTGCACCGGCATCGCAGAGGTCATGGGTTCCAATCCCGTTCAGGCCTGAATTTTTTAATTTCACAACTGCGAAAGTTGTCGCTAAAGTTGCGTGTTTAACTGCGATGATCACTCATAAATTCACATCTTTCTCCGTGGTTCAAATATATGAACTTTCATATATTCATTTGCATTCCTACACTTTCAATGGGTATATTATGAACTCACAATGTGACAAGCTCCCAGGTGGCTTATAGCTCAGTTGGCAGAGCACGCATCAGTATCGCAGAGATCATGGGTTCGAATTCCGTTCAGGCCTAGATCTTCTGAGTTTTTCTCAGGCTTTTTACATATATTTCACAACTGCTTAAGTTGTGTGTACATTTGCGATGATCAATCATGTCTTCACAATATTGTGTAGTTCTGTCAATGAGCATGTAGAATCTAAATTATGTCTTTATAAAAACACAATTCACCTGTTTTTCTTCGTCTCTTAAGACTTCTTTAAAAGCAGGCAGGAATGTGTTGCTGAATTTCTCGTAAACATTTCCCAGCAGTGCTCCGCAGTTTGCACAAAAAATGTTTAAGGCTGAATAGCAAAAACGAGAACAAAAGTGATTTTTGTGCCCTGACTTATAAGGCTTAAACTTCACGAGTAAAGATGGCTCAAAGTCTGTTTGCAATCCATCTTTTCCTAGAATAGTTAGGTTGGCGGGTACGTAAGCGGGTAGGCATCAGTTCAATGCTTCTTCCGGGAAGAGGTTTACCGCCACTTTTCCTTTACAGTCTGCAATGGTGGAGCTACAGGTTAAGGTCTCTTGGTTACGGTCAATTGACACCTGTCAAAATAAGATATCCACTGACCAGCAGCACGTGACCATAATGCGGAAGAAAGTTTAAAGATCACGTATTTTTTTAGGTTGACCGCTGACCAAGTGCGATTGAATTACGGGCTCTTACCAGGGTAACTCGTTGTAATATGGGTTGTTCGGATTACGTATTGAGAAACGTGCCTTTTTATTTAATTACTTACCAAGTTTCATTTCTGGTAAAAGTGTGATTAATGAGTCGTATCCGTAAACGCTGCCGGCCTTTCTTCTGATAAGCATATCACCGGAAATTGTCATCTCCCAGGGTGTTCCAATGACATTTTTTCCGTCTTGGAGGATATACTCTTTTGATAGAAAAGAGATTGTGTTAGCTGAGATCATCGCGTTTCAGTCTAAATGACATGGCGAGCAATCTAGAGTTACTAGAGGAGAGGTCTTGGGGGAGAAGTCCTGGGGGAGAGTTCCTGTTCAAGTCGCAAGCTTTATAATTTCGGTTGATCGGGTCGGTAGAGTCCCTACTTTGGCATCCGCCACTGATTCTTCAGGTACATTCAGCCTGCCTGAAAGCAAAATCTAGGCCGGAGCCCATCACTAGGAGTCTACAACTCCCATACTAATTCAATGGTAAATTTGATGTTGTCAATCGTTGAGATAAGAAAGAAATTTAACAGCAGCGTCCTAAGCCTATACGGGTAATGGACTCCTGGCCTATGTTACGGCATTTTTACAGGCCGGTCTATTTTTAGGCTTCCTTTTCCGTCGTGATAGGTTAGTTTCGGTCTAACTGAACGAGTATCGGTAAGTAAAAAAAAAATGGAAATTCAGTCCGTGCTTGGTCACTGAGGTTCTGCGGTGGTCTGAATTAACCTGCGGGCAGGCTGTTTGCTCTTATTCTTCCCCCTTACATCCCCCGCCCTCCTCACTCGCGAAGCCCGGCCGAAAAAGAACCTGAGCCCACGAAGAGCCTGCTCGCGAGCTCGTCTGAATTCGTGGTAAATACAAACTAAAATAGTAGATCGGTCTGTGAAAACGCCGTGACAGGAATACGAGGTACGGTATCACGCTCCTAGTGACAGGCTCCTGATATAGGAAAAGAACGCTCTAGGCACACGCGAAAGCTGAAACAAGACAACGAAAATCCCCGCCACTATTACATGGAAGTGCGTCTCCCCACCGGTAGTCCTTCCTTTCCGAGCAAGGGAACAAATTTAGTCTGTTACGCAAAAATAAAACATACAGGTGTTCAAAATAACAAAACTAAATTTACCTGGTGCAAAAAAGACGTCTGTGAGGGCTTTGGAGAGATATCTATTGTTCGAGTCCGTTGTGAAGAGACCAATTTCCAGCTGGCAGTTTAAAAACAAGAGACAAACATTAGAAAGTTTAGTTTGTCTTAGTGCTGTCGGGCTTTTAAAGTACGTCTAGTAAATAACAGAATTTGGGTTTGATGTTTGGAAAGTGGCAACTGAAGGGAGATTAGACCCGAGAGCTGGTCACGCAACGCTTAACCGTTAGTAAGAAACTTTGCGCGACAGCCTGAAGTTTGTTTGTTACCTTTGCAAAATCTGCTACCGTTGTAAAAACTCCTCCAGTTGGATTCAGCCACCCCCATTCAGTGGGATCTGAGTATTGGTTTTCGGGAATACGCTGCCTTACGCTGAACGCAAAGAAAACAAAACCACATTAAGCCATAATTGAATATAATAGAGTTTGCTGTCCCGTCTATACAGCTCGACCGAGAGCGTGAATATCTGTGGGTCATTTTTTTTTTTGTAATTTTTATATCTGTGGGTCATTGACCAAGCTTGACTGAGGCCAAGATGGATGAATATTAACCCGGTTCATTTTTTTTCGTGTTTACGGACCGAGCAAAGCAACAACAACAACAACAACAACAACAAACGGAACCAATATGCAGCCATCTTGGCCGAACAACCTCAGTCCGTAAAGGATTTAATTTATGGAACTTGAAATAACACTTCCTTGCGGGACACAGCGGGTAATCCCGAGCGTGCAAGATAGCGTCATTTTCCCCGCTCGAGTAGGCAATCACAGTCTAGGATTCGGTACATCTCGCCCACTCACGAAGCTAGCCATATAATAGATCAAAATACTGCCTTATCTGTTACTTTCATCTAGGTTACTTCAATTATTTCCTAATTTTTACGGATGGTTCTCATTAATCTCTTCAACGACATGGTAGTGAATTACCCCAGGACAGGACCAGGGGGTTTTAACAATTTTTTTAATTTCCAATTTAATTTCGTTTTCTTCTTTTCATTTTTATCAGTCAGGGTTAGTTCTTTATCAGTAAATTGTCGATGTACCTGTCATCCAGAGCGAAATATGTGTTTGACATATCGAATGCCAATAACATGTTGTTTCTCATCCATTCCTCGTATCCGTTTGCAAATCTCTGACCCAGTACCTGACCGAGCAGTGCAAATCCAAGGTTACTAAGCAAGAAACAAATATACAGAAAATGTTTAGCGCTTTTTTTTTGCCCGGGTAGAATGCAATTCTCCAGCGGGGTATAGTAGTCTGCCTGTTTGGAGTTCCTGTACCCTCCTATTTCCAGAACTTCACGGTCCACTCATTTCGGTGACGTATCCAAGATAAACTCGTGACCCAAATGGGATTGTAGTAAAAATGAACTCCGACGACACTAACAATGGATTTCTGCCTGTTTTTGCTCTTAATTTATGACATCTTGACGACTTCTAGCAGCTTTTCTACGCTTTTACTTGTGGATGGAAGGTTTCAGAGAAGGAGTCCTACTGGAATGTCTGCGCAGTAATTGGCCATTTCCGAGTTGCCATTTGCCCCATTTGTGTCAAAAAGAGTCTTTGTGCGGAACCATACATACTGCTGATCCATAATGTATGAGCCTACATGTTCATTTTCACGTAAATCAGACTCATTTTTATATGAAAGGTTTCGCACGAAGACTCTTTGAAACTCAGGCAAAAATGGCCTATTACAGAGTAAATAATTTTCCAACCTGTAAGATGGCTCGCTCCCAGGCTCATGCAGGAGGGTTACGTCCCTCAGTCGCTGGATCATCTGATCGTTTGTGTATGGACAGAAATTTGTTTTCGTGTCAGGATAACACGGCCCCTCCCTTGGAAGACCAGAACGATGAGATGCAAGCTGTCTGTCAAATGAGAAAATAACAAAAGAACGAGACAGAGTAACTGCAATTGGTTCTCTAAGAGTTTGCAGCACCCTTCGAGACTTTTTTTAAAGAAACCCTCACGCGGACCAAGAACTGTGGGGGAAATTCTCTGGGGAATGAATTTTTTTTCTCACCCTAAGGTTTTTTTTTCTGGTCGGTAATAGAATAGGACCTGAATAGTACACAGCACTTACTGGATTTTTTCTTCCCAAGGCCCCCCCCTTACATGCCCCTAATGCCTCTGCATTTTGACTGGATTTGCCACTGAATAAAAGAGCTCGACATTCCATGGTAAAATTGAAATCTCACCTAAGAGTGATTGGAGCGCTGCCAAAAGGATTTTGGACAAAAAAGTTATTCTGATAATCAGTCACTGGGTCGTCAAGGGAGTCTACAAAGCCATCATTGTACAGCTTGTAGAGCATCAGAACCTGGAACGATATATGTTTAAGGCAATAAATGTCTTAAAAAATAAACTGGTCTGGCAATTAAGTACATTGTAATTTAACGCAACGTAACGAAGCGAAACTTGCTTAATTAATGTAAGTGACGTAACGCCTTACTTAGAAAGACAAAGAAAAATCGTCAGCTGACTTGGATATGCATATCTTGCTGGCAATAGTCAGTATACTGTGAGCTCATTGACTGAGTGGGAATGCTGGGTGTGGTCAGGACCTACCGACCGACTGGTTGAGCTTCGCGAGGTCCTGAAGTACTGAGCCGGACCCAAATATTTTCCCGTCTAGTTCGACCTAACTAAGTCGATAGGTTTCTTATCATATCTTATCTTGTCATATCAGCTTTGTTAAACTTAGCTAAGTCAGAAGCTGTGACAAATGTCTGAACTGCGCGCGTTGAATGAGTTGTTGGCATTGCGATGGGCGGCCGAGGCGAGACTTTTTTGAATCCTACTGTAGTCGCGTGTGATATGTAAAAAATAAAATTCAGCACACACCTAGCTGCTTCGATTAGATAACTTACCGTGAAAACCTTCGAGACACTGGCTATGGGAAATACAGTTTGATCTGTAGGTTTACGTTTGGGTATTTCGGAGTTGTTCATCACGCCATACTCTCCTCGCCAAATGACCTTGTCCATGTACACGATGTTTGCTGTTACGGCACTCTACAAATCATAAGTTAATAGTGACTCTAAGTATATATAATCTTATTTAAGTGCGTAGTGTTTCACATTATTAGAAATTAGATTAACGGATATAGAGATCACTCCATGGAAAATGCGCGCGTACGATTTTTATTCACGAGTTGAGTACTATCAGAAAACGAACGAGTGACCGCAGCGAACGAGTGCGATTCCTGATACAACTCAACGAGTGAATAAAAAATCGTACAAAGCATTTCCATGGTGTTATTTGCTTATTTTATAGATACTGAGATTGTTGAAAAGCCAATTTTTGTCAATCTTACGCACGTGTTTAGGGAACCCATTCAACTGTAATGCAACAGTTTCTCTCTCAAAATCAAATATTTAATGAAGTAACACAAGAAATAAAACGTAAGTTTATACTTTCAGTTGAAAAAAGTCAATCGAAATCGCGATGCGATGTTGTTCACTAGCGAGTTTTCGTCGTTCGCGTTTGTGATTGGACGAACGATGTTTTTTCACTAGTGAGTTTTCATCGTTCGCGTTTTCCTGTTGGCTAATGCATTTTACGTATCATTTTTACGTAATCTTTTTTTCGTGAGGAAATCTCAGTATCTATGATATAAAATGCAATTCGAGAGTTTTGATTGGCGTAGCCATCCTGGGTTATAAGCTGTTATAACATGCTATACGTACGTGTGATTTTTTATTATTATTTGTTTCGTACTGTTTTAGAGGGATTATTAAGTATGCTGCTTAGCAGAACTCGTCATCAGTCTGAATTCACTTGCGGGCCCAAGTGATTTTACCTGGGGACATCCCTCGGGACGAAAGTGGTTATATCGCTTTCGCACGAGTAGCCGAGGTTTTTTTCCTCAGCCAGTCAGGCGCAAGACTCAAGCCTACGGATTTTTCCCGCGCTTTTCACCGGTTGCACATTTTTTCTAAATCCCCATTGGCTGGCCACGCTTATGATGCTCAATTAGTAACTGGCTTAGTAAAAATACAATTACACTGAAAACAGCAGTAAACAAATCAAGAATACTAACCGGTTCTTCCAATTTATTTAATTGTTCTTCAAAAAGAGATTCGATAGAGCTCAGTTCATCTTGGATTGATTTTGGCAGCGTGTTGAAAGCAACTGGTTTCGGGGGGGTGAGGCACAATGGCCGCGGAGTCGGAGTACTTCCCTGTCAAGAGCGCATAACATGATAAATACATCGATCAATTCTCCTCCCATGTAACCTTGGTACAGGCTGTTAAATTAATGGACGGGCCATTATGTTTTTGAGGGGGTGGGGTGTTGGGTACCCCACGATTTTTTTTAGCAGTTTTTAAAGGAATTTATTTTGGAAATTGCACCACTTCCCCCTCTCCCCCCCCAACAAAAGCATAATGGTCCGTTCCTAACTAGACTTTTCGTATTCCGGGTAGAGGACTGGAACTAGGTTGCAACAAAGGGTCATTCGGACTTTCCGCATTAGCCTCATGCAGTTGCTAAGCTAGTTTTCATACGAAAATGGATCTTGAATATTGTAACTATTCACGACGACTGATTCATGGCAATTGACTTAAGTAAGAAAGGGACGTTTATACAGAGGCTTCTCTCATCAATTGCAATGCAAGTTAAATTCGGATTGGTTAGTCATTACCTAAAGCTGATAGAATAACATTAATGATAAGAGTAAAACCAACAGCTTACAACAACAGCAATAAAATATAACAATGCTAAGATCGCTACCCAGTGGAAAAGTGCTGAACAGGAGGTTTGGTTTTGCCTTCAGTTAAGCAGCTTTACATTTGCGAATTGGAAAAAAAATATACCTGATCTCCAGGCGACAACTAGTGATTTTCCCTTTATGAAGTCTTTGAACGATGGATGCCAATTATTAGAAGAGAAAAATGTAAACAAAGGAAAAGAGAACAACAACTTAACATGGTCACCGCGGTTGAGTTTCCTTGGAAACAATATAGTGTAACGGCGAAGTCTAGGACGTTAAAAGATTCAATCGGAGTGCAAAATATATATGTAAGTTATCTACAGAAGGATTGCGAGACAACCAAAAGAGACTTTTTAGAGCTAATTTACAGGCAGTTATTTGTCTTGTTCGTTCCTCGCAAGGAGAGAAACTTCGTAGGGTGACTGGGACCGCTCCACAGAGAACGTAGAACCACCGGCCCTATGAAAAGCTTAAATTTTATGTCGATGTCTGTGGACTAATTTTCTCCGTTATAAACCCATGATATGTATAAACGAAATGTTTTTTCATTGCCGTAATGTTCTTCAGAGTCTGAAAAAGTTGACTTCAACACTGGAGGACAAAATTTAGAAACAGCAAAGTGACAAGTCTCAAATATTCACGCCAAACCTGCATTCGCTAAATCGCGTTATTGCATCTTGATGTTTCTCCAGCTTCACCGACTGCGCCGAGAAACTCCCGGTTTTAAAACCCTCTTTGATTACCATAAAGACAATATAAAAACTATAAAAACAACACAAAAGAGGAGTTTTACATTTACCGTTTCTTCACTTGTCCCGCCATTTTCGGTAACCTGGTGGTCTTTAGATTCTCTCGAGAAATACAGTGCCATCATCACAATAGCCAGAGCCATGAAAAGGATTAGCAAAGCAACTACAATAAAGCTCTTGCTACATCGATTTCGGCGATGTTTCGTCTTTTTCTCCGGAGGTAGAAAACCAACTGTACTTGAACTTGAGGGCAACGGAACCTTTTTCACTGGTGGTTCCTCCCGGTATAAGTAAGACGCCCCTAGTCCATTTTCAGGGTAGGACTCGTAATTTCCTATGTACGAGGGGGTGGATGGGCGTTCTGGATTGTCGTATGCGGTGTTCATGATCCCCTTGGGATGTTTTGCCGTTGCTGAAATGGAAATTCAGTGATGTGTCATTCTAGGCACTACTTTGGTCTTTCATGAAGTGACGCTAATAAGGCTCATTTTCAGTCTTAACTAAACACAACCGAATACACGCAAAGGCTATGAGGCATGGGCGCGTTAGTCAGTCAGACCCAAGATATGTCTTCATTGACACAATATATAAAAAAAGTTTCAACAAGTGGATAAAACATACATCAGCTGCATCTATTCAATTGCATTCTTCATAATCTACAGGTGCATATTGCGAAATAAGTGACCAGCTCTCAGTTGGCTTATTGATCAGATCAAGTACCGACTCATAAGATGGATATCACATGTCCTCCGCACGGGCAAGCAGGGGATCCCTAAGGTTTCCCTACGATGGTAGCCTGCGAACGCAGACCTATTTCCGGCTTTTTCGGCGAAGACAAGCGACAGCCCGAAATAGGTCTGTGTTCGCAGGCTACTACGATGGACACCACCTGGAAGTCGTAAACCTGGAAGACCTAAAGCCACTTTGCTGGGAACCATCATCACCGAGCTTAAACAACTAGATCTTACTTGGGCGAAACGCAACACCTTGCATAACCGACAAAAGTGGAGGCGATTGATACTGGCCTTATGTCCCTCCGAGGATGAAGAGGAATAACTAACTGTAAGTAAGCCCCAGTTGGCTTAATAACTCAGTTGGTCTGTGTTTGTGATTAGTCACCGAGGTTCCTGCGGGGGTCTGAATTCGCGGTAAATTTAAGCTAACAATAGATCGGCTGTGAAAAGATTCTGACAAGAATATGAAGTAGTTGCACTCTCCTGCTGATGGGCTCCCGACAGCTGTCCTGATGGAGTGTGTAACTGCGATGATCAGTCATGTCCTGGTCCACAAATATTTACACAGGCAATTTTTGCTGGTGCAGTTTTTGTCGCGATTTCTACAGCAACGTTAGTCGTGCTTAGGGTTTTATAATTAACTCCAAATCGCTTGTATAAATCAGCTACGGTTTTAATGTAATTTCAATATCATTTCGTCGGAGATTTCCAAGTTACGGCGAAAACACCACATCCCCGCTATTTATAAGATGCGATGATAAGTACTGTGTCTCTAGACCTCCATTCATTTTATCACGCTTCAAAGATCACACTAAAATTGCATTCCCGATATTGGACTGGAGTTAGCTTGCAAATGAGGCCAATGTAAGGCAGTCCGTTTCACTGCAATCTTCAGAACAGTACAGAAACATATGCGTTCGAAGATCTGGTAATGAAATCTCTTGAAGACGGACAGTCTTATATCTTAAAAGACAAAGTTCTGTCGGCCATGCGGGTTTTAAGAACTAAGATGGATTAGCCGTAAAATCTGTCTCAGGAATTTCAGTTGTCTCTAGACTGCGGTGTGTAGCTCGAAATACGCGCGCGATTCACGCACGCAAGCGCCTTACTCTCACACGTACGCGCACGTAATTTGACTTACGTTTTATACGCTCTCTTATTGGAACAACCCTCGAACTAGAAGAAAGCTGCAGAGTCTGAAATTGTCAGAGGCTGAATATACAGAGAAACAATGAGTGGAAATGAAGCTGTAGCTGACTCGTATAACAATTTTTTTTTCTTTTGTCCTAAAAATATATATTCTCCGCTGTGGTAGCTTAGGGCTTATAGAAGGGGTAAAAGCAATTGCAATTGTTTGGCGTGAGCATCAGTTGAGCGAGAGGTCCTCTTACTTGTTTTTGTATCGTTAAAAGCATGTTTTTTTTTTAAAAAAAAAAACGCATATCGGAAATAACCATTCGTTTGTTTGATTTTGAAGAAGATCAGTATTCTAACACAAGTAATAATATGCCAAACTCAATCCACATAACTACACTGATTGTATACTGCTTCACGACTGTAAACGCATTCCGCTATTTCATGCTCGACGGACTAAGAAAAAAAACAGTTTGCTTGGACTTTCTCAAAGTCCTCCTTCTTTGCCGAGATTCCAACATATGACATTCCAGTTTCGCGCTCTCCGCGGCTTCGATCGCATTCCGCGCTCTCTTAACTCGACTGGCGAGTTCGTCTATAAAGGACTACTTCACCAAGCCATGTTGACTCAGGAATTCGCTTCTGGCTAAAAGCCAATATCAATTGATGGAGACGTAAAGTTAGGAGGTAAAGAGGCACACGTCTTTATGCATCCCTGCCACAATACGATGTGTACTTACATACATGTGTGTGGAAACAACACCTAATTTTGTAATAATCCAAAACACAGAGTGATTAAACCGGGATTACGCGTGACAAAAACGGTTCAGGTAGAAATTACCATTGTTGCATTAACATGGAATAAATCTGTCGCGCGTGTTTGTCTAATTCCTGTTGGAGTACCCGCTTCAAAGTATGTAACATTTCCGCTCGATAAACTAACGGTGTAATCCACCACAAACATTACTGTCATCACTGGCTTTCGTCTAAAAGACACGTGTTTTTAGGTCAGACGTAAACTACACCTCTGTTCCAGATCAATGATTTGAAAACAACTATAACTTAATTTTTGCAGAATGAAAAACCTCTCTTGTTAATTATTCCATGTACACTTTCTTTTGTCTGAAAACCTTTCGCGATGTTTACTGGACTAATCAGGTCGCCGAGAAGCCAAAATACAGGACCTTTATGCCTATATCTGTACACGTGATTTGAATCCTGAGTAACAATTGAATCGAATATCTAAAGTTCGCCCTTGATCTTAACTTGTTAAAACGGATGGATGTGTCGGCGTAAAGTTAAGCAATCAAGAGGTGATGATCGATGGTTTAAAAGCTATTAGTATACCTCAAAGGTCTCTAGAAATTAATTGATTCGTTTATTAAGAAGTCTTATCTGATGTTACAAAAATTCTGCACATTTCGTTATGAACAGCGTGCGTGTTAAATATTCAGTTTTTACGTACATGTAATTAGTTTTGTCCATCGATCTTGTTTCGTCGATCTTGCAGGGGCACGGAAATCAACATTCGGATTCCGTCCCGACTAACTGCTTGAAAGTATTAGCGGACAATGTTAGAACAAACTGTAGCTGGAAGTATTTGCTCTGAGTTCTAAGATTACAATTAGTATACTCAGAACTACTCACGCGAAAGACAGAATTAACATGGACGGCCACCCACAGATTTTAAGGGTGCACGTTTCTTTGCCACTAAGAGAGAACTTGATGACGGCATGTTCAAACTGAAACTGTTTAAAAACAAGCTTTTCGCTTGCCATTTGTCTGAGATCGGTGAAAAGCATTTCGTGCTAGCTGTATCAGCGGACTGTAAACATAAACAAAATTGAAGATACATTCCTTAGAATCAGAGCATAACTATTCACACCACCAACTCGGTACCTGCTTGATATTGTTTCTGAAGCCGCGGGGAACTGAAGTAGATTCCTTCCAAAGCCATTTTCGCCGAGACCTTGACTGAAGGAATGACCAGCAGGCAAAAGATCGATGATTGAGAGGTTAACAGCTAGGGTTGCGGTAGCGCTTCTATATTGGATTTGTCTAAATCAAGAGGTTGTCGACGTAACCTCGGCCCCGTTCCCAGTCTCTTCTCGCAATAACCTGATAACGCATGATAACGATATGCTCCGCCAGATAGGTGAGTTAACAAGTGACGAATTAAATCACGGAAAGTTGTTACAATGTAGCTTAATGAAGGTAATTAATTCATGGAACCCTATTAGGCTTTCGGGTGCAATCTGTCGATTTAATTCAAGAAAAAAATAAATCGAAACGGCTTGTTTATCTTGAACGACTTCAGGAGTTAGGACCAAAATCGTGTAATTTCGAACACTGTCGTGCCGTAGACAAGCTGACGAATGTATTTCCTAATTTATGGAGATCATGTTTTGTGCACTGCTTATATAAATACCCTGAGTGGTGTGAAGCTAGATTTATGAAGGGAGCCTTCAGTTCAGCCGTCCCTATTGGTGGATTTCATGAAACGTCTTTCACAACACTTAATCGCAAACAACTTATTCAGAGTGAGTTAGCCGGGTTAATCACCGCTTATTTGGTCATCAGCCTACGAGTCTTATCAGAAATCGAAAGGGATCGAGAGTATAACAACCATTTACTTTGATAAGGGTTTCATAGTGTCGCTAAATTAACTTGCAGCCTTTTTTTGCAATAACAAGCATGCTTCTACAGGAAAGCAGAAATAATTAAAATATTGCTCATTCAGTTAATGTATAAAAGGAGTGTTTCTTCCAATTCTGTCGAAAGAGGATTTTAATTAATAATCTCTAGAAGCGAAACCCATGCCAGGACGGTTTGTCATAAATATATCGCAGTCCTCGTCGTCTCAGAAACGACTTATTTTGCCAAATTTTTCGTGCTTTGAACGAAATAACACCAGAAATTTTGTTTTTAGAGCCTAAAATGGCGCAGTCTACGCTCGACGCACGGGCTAAAAGCAGCGACGCAGAAACCATAAAATGCATGCGTCCCGAGAAACTGAATCTTCAGTCAGTGTTTAACTCGATTGAATTCTAATCTCAGTAATCTCTTATGAAATATCAACAAAAAGGTCAGTTAAGACATGATCATTGTAGCAACTGCGATGGTGATTTATATCTGCATATCGTTCTTCGCAGATAGATTTATAATCTTTTGTATATTTACTAGCAAAAAGGCCGAGTATACTCTTTGATAACGAAACTGACCAAAACTGAGATTCTCTCAAGCAATGCTAAATTAACATCTGGAAATGAAAAATACGGAGAATTTGCCTGCTGCAAAATAACAACTATTGGACATGACTTATTGCCCGGGGCAAAAGTTTACAACAATGTTATTACAAGAATATTTGTGCACTAAAGTAATATAGCTTATTTGTCGATCTACCCATTTAAAATTGGCTTCCTGTTAACAATTTTGAAAAGCTGTTGTATAACTTTTAAAAAGTGCTGTAATGGTATCATTTTCTGTTTGTTATATCGTGGCGTTATATTTGCTTAGCAATGGATAATTTGCGTTACGGAAACTTGTTAGGCACGGCAACTCTTACCCTGAGATGCGATGTCTGAAGTGTTAAATCAATTAGTGGTTGCCGAGTATCTGAAAAATGTCTTTGGAAGTTAAAATTAATCACGAGAGATTGACAGCGAAATGCGAGGCAGCCATTTGCACGGTAAGGAACGCTACAAAGATTTTAAAGGCACCGAATACTGAGCCGATGTTGTTTTGTTGCCTAAAACTGACAACATCAACAGAAACCTGACAATTCTCAATGTACCCATGAAGCTACTTACATACAAGTTAACTTGGTTACCTTAAAGATTGACAGAAAAGCGGCAATGTTCTCTTTTCTCCAAGAAAAACAGATAAAATCACGAAGCGTGATGAAGCAGTACGTATTTGCTTTCAGGGCAGAGAAAGATTAATTAAAGAAGCCTTTGTGAAACTACCGTGAAATTATATGCAGTGAATGTATTGATGTCATTCAGGGTCCCGCTGTCCCGCTTAGAACACAGCAGTGTTCTGGTTAGAAGTCAAGTTAACATCGGAGTCTTGTTACTTCCACACCAAGCAGTTTCTTGTTTCATTTTTAAGCACTCTTTCCTTATTTTACGAAACTGATGACATACTTGTAAACTTTCTACTGTACTGTGTTTTTACTTAACCCTGATGACCGTTAGAGATACGCTCTCGGTTGTCGTTAATTAATTGTGTTCATCATGCGGTCTGCTTGAGGGAAGATAAAGTCATTATTACATATTATCACTTTGTTGATGCGCTTTTGATGCCCTTCTTAATTAAGTTGCTAAATTTAGCAAGCACTGTCTTAGATTTTCCCGAAGAATGCTTTGACTGAAATTTAACAGTACTTTTTCTTGTATTTAAAAAAAAACGCAATATACACGTTATTACCTAATTCTTCGTTGTCGCGCATGGCTGAGTAATCATGGCACGTCCCGGATACAACTAGTTTAATTCAATTTATGGATCTCGTTTCCCCGAGACCGCGACCCCTTGGTTAGCACCAAGAAATCGAGACCTCTGAGATA
>OMLO01001896.1_pt1 | contig 16493 bp, 9 predicted proteins | sample 1674811 | NCBI WGS metagenome assembly OMLO01 (sample SAMN06265003, study PRJEB25207) | coral metagenome | isolation source: Coral host | place: Mexico:La Bocana,Puerto Morelos, Mexico | collected 2008-11-13 | reverse complement strand
ATTACCGCACGCTCTGTCTCGCCGGATTCAATGCAAGAATTCAAGTGAAAGACCTTCTTTAACACGTTGAAATTCGGTGAATATCCTCCCAGCATAAGTGATACCAAGTCGTGCAGGAACTTCTGTACTTTCCAAATGGTAGAGGAATGAGTTGGGTGCCTCAAAGCTGCCTGGTAAATTCCAATATGTTCATTGGTGGTGCAGTTGAGTGTGCTCCAAAATGAGATCACCGACGAGTAACTTGCAGGAAGACAAACAAGATAAGGGGACTTCAGAGACTGCTGCAGACGAGCGAACAGAGCTAGGTGGGCACAAGTGACATACTCCAGGATGTCAAGGCAGTTTCGTGGTGACAGGAAAGGTAGCTCGTTTTCTGGGTTAGTTGCCATCAGTTCGAAGTGGCGAACTGCGATGTTTCCAGCCCTTAAGATGTCACCATGAACATGCAAATGAAGCTTGGAATTTTCCCACCATCGGGAAAACCAGGTGACCCGTGCGTCTCCTTCTAAAGCAATGCCCACTGGTGTTGGACTAATTCCTTTGTTTTTCTGGATATCGTACGTTTTTCCAAATGTCTTCTCCGCATCACTGATCCACAGCTTAATTTTCGATGGTGATCCGATTAGCTGGAGAAGATGTGAAACAGCGAGAAATGAATCGGCACTTGAAAGGATTTTTTCCTCGGTCTCACGCTTCGTCCACAACACGTCGGCAAACTTAAATAGACGTTTCCTCTGAAACTGACGCTTCCCATCTCGCAAACGAGAGATGCAAGATTGCAAGCGAAGGCTGGATGATTGGCCATGTGCAGGAAAAAGGAATGCTAGAAGTTTTCTGCATGATGCAAAGGGATCCGATGGGAACAGGTCATCCAATTCCGTAGTGTTCTGGTTGCCAAGTTTCTTCGCCGTTCTGTGAAAATCGTTAGCTTGCGCGTTAAGAAAGATCTCATCCAAAATTCCTCCGAAAATTTTTTCGGTACTATCCTGAGATGGAAGCTTGTGTTGGTACTTGCAACTCTCAGCTTTGCATGGAAGGCCGACCAAAAACTCCTGACATGTCCCGTGTGTCACAAACATGTTGAGCAAAAACCTGCGAACTTGTTGGATGAGTTTGATGACTCTATGAAAGAGGTCCTCAGCAATACGTTCACGGGCATCATAGAGATCTACCTCCCATTTGTTGCCGGGAATACTACGCTTCTTTATTCCTTGGGCAAAAGAAAGAAAACGATCACCTTCTTTTAGCCTCACAACTCTCTTTGTTGGATCTCCTTCCCTGTAAAGTCCAAAGTGTTCCTCGCATCGCTCGATTTGTTTCTGTGTCATTACGTTCAGATTAGTCGCATTCAGTGATTTTAACAGTTGCAGAACGGTTTTCACCATTTTGACTGCAATCCAAGTATTCACACCAGGAACACCGTGTTCATCACCTGCAAGTTCCCACAGCAATTCAACACATTCAAGCTCACCACAGGTGTTTTGAACGTTGCGGAAATTCCTTACAGCCTCCTCCACTTTCCTACGATCCCCAGACAGTCTGGCTTGCTGTAAAAGAGCGTCACCAAAACTGTTCACCCGGTCTGCAATCTTGTAGAGCTTCTTAGCTTCTTCTAACTGTTCAATTTGCTCCTCCTTTAATATACCCATTGAGCTACGAACATAAGCGAAAATACAATCACCTGCAAGACTTGAGTTACCAGAGCTTCGTGCGTATTCAGCCGCTTCAAGAAATGATCCGTTTTCTCTCATTATCTTCGCAGCTTCAACTCCTCTTTTTTCCCTAAATAACTCCCTTGCAGCGTCGTCAAACAAGTTATGCTTCTTCAAAAACTCCACTCGCACGTCGACGGGCTGAACATAACGAAGTGAATTTTTCATTTCTTTCATGTTGCCCGCTGTGGAATGTAGTTTTGCAGAGGCCAAATGCAGTTCTGGAAGAGTTCTCCGTGGGGCAAGGGTCTGTTGTCGAGTAACTGGTGACAATCTGTTAAATCGCTTCAAGACATCGATGGCCTTGTGGTATAGATTTCCACGAACAAGGACCTCAACAGCCTCTTTGTAGTCTCCAAGTTTCTCCAGGCATTGACTTGCTCCTACAAAATTACCCCCTCTTTCAAACCACCTTGCTGCAGTTTTTTCCTATAAGAAAGCATAAAATCTATTGACGAATTTGATCAATATCATTACATTCCAATACAACATAGTATGTGCTTGTTATGCTAACAAATTCATCAGTTTACTCCGGTGGAAAATTTAATTAGCAAGCGCGTATATATATACTAGAAGACAACGTTTACTAGTTGCTAAATAAAATAAAAGAGCAGCAAAGTAATAAAAGAGAAAGACTCATGTTGACTAAAGTAGAGCTCTTACTATGACATGGAAACTTAAACAACAGTAAAATGACGTATGCATCTAAATCTTGAATATATTCGCGTCTTTCACAAAACAAACACCGTATAATTATATAAATTCTATTTTAAGTACCCTTCATTCTAGATATCGTTTTCGTTGAATCACAACAAGAAAACTGTCCGATTCTTACCTTCCCGAGTTTCTGAAGTAGGCTTGCGTACAAGGTACGTTCCCGAGCATTATACAGGCAGACCCTAGCTTCTTGGATCATGTTGCACTGCAGAAACTGATCGGCTGCTCGGAGAAATTCATCCTTCATTCGTCGTGGTTCAGTGTGAAGACTTCGAGCATGGTCGGCTTGCACATACGCTTTACACCTTTGGCTCATTTCTGCGTTTCCTGAAATTGTGAAGCACTTTTCTGCAACTTTCCAAAGCTTCTTGTTGTAGAAGAATGTTCCTTGCTTTTCCCATTCCTCTACGGACGATTTCTTGGAAAACATGTTTTCCAAAGACTGTGCACCATCAGAGCTTTTCCCACTGTCTGCTTCTAGTGTTATCACATCTGCCAAGCCAAGCTGTTCAAAGTACTCAAACACTGGCCGACGATTTTCTTCATCCTCGTCAAAGAACCAAACCTTTGTACGGGCTCGAGTCACAGCCGTGTACAGTTGTTTCAATTCAGAGTTTAGGACCTTGTGCTTGTCAGAATTAAAAGTCAGTGGACGGGACTTGATTTTAGCTTTGTCGACACTCTCACAGTCTACCACTTCCAAGAGATACTGAGTAACAATCCTCCATTCAGTACGAGCCTAGAGAGGAATAAGTTCACGTACAATCATAATTCGTTTCTTATCAAAAAGAGTTACATAAACAACTAATTGAATGGTGTAATCTAATATTTGAGGCAAGTTAGTGCCCTTCATTGCAGTTCAGCTGTTGTTTTAGTTGTCGTCGAAGTAAACAAGTGCATGTTACGATTAGGTTTATTAATGTTCTCAGTTTTGCACATATGCACCAACGTACAGCAGATGTCCCCTTGCGGGATATCTGCTAAAACAAAATCTAAGCCTTTCAGTTCCCAATTTGATCAATGTGTATATGAAGTTGCCCGGCTTAATATTGCGGAATATTTTGTCGACGGTCGCATCAATATATCTGTCTTGATGTTCCACGAAATAATAAGAGCTAGCATTGAAAAATGTGTTCGGCAATTTATACTAGGAATGACTATTTCAAGCTTGGAAATGAAAACGCCACTGTGTTGTCCATCTCGACAGCATCTCACCTGTGAATCTTTAAAGAAGTTGTATACAAGGACGTCATCAAACTCTAGTCCTTTCGCCTCGTAGATTGTCAACACCAGAGCGTGACTGAGCTCCTCGGGAAGCCTTTCTCTCGCTTCGTTTGATGCAACAAGGATGACTTGATGGGCACCAAACTCGATAGTGGTTGTTTTCCTCTTATTTCCACGAAGAATTATCGCTAGATCCATCTGACTGCACGACCCAAGTAGTGCCGGCTTTGGGCCATCCAACTGACCTTGATCTTTGGCCAACTTGTCAAACGACTCTGGGAAATATTTCTGTAGTATGCTAACAACACTAGAAGCCAAATTGAGAATTCCACTGTGTGATCGGTAGTTGTATATCAGATGCCTCATCTCTGGAACTACGACTTCAACCTGCACTCCCACAGCCTTGTAGCTCTCGTTCAAGTAGAAGAAAAGTGAACGAAGATCTTCAAATCTGAATGAGATGCCTCGCATGACGCTTTGTGCTGTGTCACCTGTGAGAAAGACGTCATTAGGATCACGGCAACAGCGTATGAGCAGCATCAACTCTGCCTGAGTGAAGTCTTGAGTCTCATCCACATACAATTTGTGAATTGACCAATCAGGAACTCTGCATTGCCTCAACCGGTGGTACAAGTGGAACACGAGATCGTTTTCATCAAACATGTTGGAAGACCTCTTGACCCGCTCATAAGATACAAACAACTCGAAAATTTCTTCTCTGTCAGCAGTGAAGTTAGGTGCCCTTTTTAGTCCGATCTCTTGATAGCTTTCAAGGTTGAGGTAACCGCTGTTTGTTTGCAGTGCTTCGTATGAGCCCTTTATAAACGACCGTATCTCCATCCAAACCAAAGAGGGATGAAAGTCGATACGTTTCTTTTTCTTGCACATTTTAGGCCACAACAGGTTTTCAAAAATAGTGTAACTCACAAAGACTATCGATCGCCTCTGTTCCCAATTATAGGCGTCACCCTCTCCGGTTTGATCTTCGTCCTCCTCATCTGTATCATTTTCAGCGTCCTCGTCTTCTGCATCCTCGTCGTCTTCTATGATGGGAATAGTGGACAACTGATTGTCTTCTTCACCCCAGTCTTGAACCCTGGTCACCAGGCTTCCATCTTCGTTACGGGGAAAGAAGTAAGGCTCAGACAGAGAAGCATCTAAGATAACATAAAGGTCGCGGGCATTTAAAAACAGTGGCCAGCATGTGGCAGAGTCGTCAACTTCCTGCAGCTTCAAGGGAGCTCTACCCTGTTTACTTTCATGCTTAATAAATGAGCACGCTTGGCTCAAGCCGTTAAAATTTTTCTGAATTTCTTGGCAGAGGACACCGTTTTTAGTTACAAACAACTGGTGGAGGTGCTCCAGGGATTCCTCAGGTTCAGAACATGCTGGCACAACTGGCTCCGTAGGACAACTGGCTGCTGTCTCACACTCATCGCCTTGTGTTACTTCCTCTTCAGTCCTACTCTGTTTTTCATCCGGTTGCTGGCTTGTGCCGCCAGCAAAGTGTCCCTCCTCAAAGTTCAATGAGTTATAATCAGAGTTGTCCTTGGGAAGCAACACCATCCCTTTGGGAAGCAATGGTCCACTTGTTTCAGCTTTGTTCCAGTATTTAATGAAATCTTTCCTCAGGCGATAAAGGATACATGTCGTCTTCCCAGTGCCACTCCGCCCAATCAAAATGATGGAGCTCTGGGGAGAGGGTTCAAAATTGATGATGTCATGTTCTTCCTCTGTCACTTCAAATGGATAGTCGATCTCAACACTGCATGACTGTTGTTGTTTCAGTATTGTCTGAATCATGGCTGTGGAAAGGTGGTAGAACTTCAGAACTTGATAGTCGTTGTCGTGGTGGCTTGCAGGAGGAAAGAAAGTCACAAGGTCATCATTTGCTTCATCTTTAACCATTTCGTCTTTTTGTCGCTCAGATGCTGACGAGAAATGAGGTACGCTGGTTTGAGTCTGCTTGACATAAAGATTTGGACCTTGGTTTTGAGAAGCATCAAGCCTTGGAAGTCCCCTCAACTTTTTCTTGAAGATACCATCCTGGCCACGGGTAAAGGAGGTAACTATATTTTCTATCGCTTGCGGGACTTTGTCATGATCAAACACAATATCCCATATTCGGATAATTTCCGAGTAAATGGTAGTCTTACTTTTAGTATCTTCGTCCGAATAACGAGGAGAAAAGTCAACTGCACATTCCCAAATGATTCTTGCAGCGGCTGTTAATCTTGTTTCATAAAGAAGCATGCCACGGCTTTTTGGCAGACCTTCAAGTCTTTTACAGAGATGTACTGTCCAGTTGTCACGGCCTTGAGCAAGATTTTTCACCTTCTCTAAAAATTGTTTTTTCTTCCACCACTCCAGGCGCCTATCATGTAAAATTTTTCTCGCTTTCTCAGTGCATTTTACTTCCCACGGTAAACCCTGGAAAGCTCTTTCGAGCCTATCAAAAGCAACAACATCATTGTCATCCTTGCTACGACTTGAATTGCCTTCGTTATCTTGGGCTATCGCGTTAGCCTCCTGTACTACATTACTTTGCTTTTGATCATTTTGAAGATCAGGTTTTTCCATTTTCATGGACGCTTTTCTTGGTTTTTCACGTGAAGCCACATTCTTGAACCAAGCATGGACATCTAACTTCTTTATCAGTGATCGAATACGTTCAGTAACAACAGACAACGGCTCCTTTCTTGAATTAGCTGATTTGGAAGATGGCATGGCAGGTGAAGGGGTTTCACAGCTGCTCGAGGAAGAATAAATCTTTGATTTTTCTGGTGGAGTTTTATGTCCGTGGGCATCTGCGTTCAATTTAGTTTTAATGTCTTGCTTTGCAGTTTTTTGCTCACATGATGGCGGACTGTAAAAGCTTTCCTCCGCTGACCTAAGTAGGTTTCTTCTGTTATCACTGAAAAATGGAAAGAAAAGATGACAGTGTGATAAGAGGTGTTTTGTTTTGTTTGAGGGGAAAGAATTTCGGCGTTACTACATTAAAGAGTTTCTAACCTACAATCACGCGTTTTTATATTTCCTAAATGAGAACAGGTGGCCGGTACTGTAATTGTTACATTCCACAATTTGCAAAGGAATCGATGCCAAATTCACCTTAAATTTGAAATAATGTCGATAGGTGTTTTCATTTGGTTGTTAGTGATTGTTGGATTTGCTCCTGCTTTGAGAAGATTGATCATGGTTTGCTGCTTCTTTGAATCTATCTTTCCTCGACATAGGAAATGCAGAAGAGTGTTTCCATCCTTGTCCCGCAAATCAATTGGGTATCTTTTGCTGTCAAATAAGAACTGGAAGATCGCCATGCTTCCTGTGCAAGAGTAAACAGCAAAACAAAAAATGTTATGATCATCATATTATACTGTCAGTTAAGTTAATTCTTACAGCGACATCTTTTCGACACCTTTCTGTGTACCTAAGAACTTTGGTATAACGTAAACAAATGGGAAATGGTGCTGCATCAAATTTGATTTCCCCTTTTGTCTACCCTTTCCAGTTTTTTTGCTTCTTCTGCCCCCCGCACCCTACCCCACAAGAATCCAAATTTTACATGCCTCAGGCTTCGGAAAAGCACCTAATCATATGCTTCGCAGAAACAAAAATTGATTAGTGCTGGATGTTTGGAACAGGTAGTTTTCAAAAGATGTGAATATCATATTACTCATTTTTTCGGGAAGGATGTCACTTTTCACCTCTTTGGAGGCCAATTCGGAGTGAAGCATGGAAAGCGCTCTCTCCGTCTCGTTCTATCAATAATTGAAGGTAAAGGCTGCATACGAGCCAAGTGGCCCATCAATGCCGGAGCTTATTGTGGTTTCTTTAGCATGAAGGGACTAGGAATATTTCTACTCCCCCAAAGATTGGATGTCAGTCCATCACATTTGTACACCTGGGTGACCAATAGCACAACCAGAACCACTCGAGCGCCCTAACCATGAGGCCACCGCCTCCGGAAGTGTCAACAGATGTGAATACATTCATTAAGTTAGTAAACATCCTTATTTTTTCAGGAATTCCGCTTCTGAAAACTACGAATCAAAATCTCCATTAAGTCATTGAAGGATGTCCCTGTTCACCTTTGTTGATGCCAATTCGGAGTGAAGCATGAAAGGGGCTCTCTCCGCATCGCTCCACCAAATCATTCTCATCGGCTCCATGCTGTAAAAGAATTAATGCCAAGTCGAAATTGTCCTCCTCTAGACACATTGACAGCGGCGACTGACTGCGTTCTGGAAGACCTCTCGCATGTGCGTTGCGTTGCAAGAGAATCGTTACTAGTTCGTCGCGGTTTTTGACATCAGAAGCCAACACCATGTCCAGTGGAACACAAGAAGCATCGCATTCCAATTCCGCCGCCCACCCATCACAGAAAAGCACGGACAGATTCTGAACGGCTCTCTTGGCTACAGACTCGCTGATTAACCTCTCTACGAAGCATTTGGGAACTGGGCATTCAGCTTTGAGGACTCCCAATGCTGCAGAAGAAGAGAACATTGAATACGATTTAAAAATAATAAAAATTTCGGCACATCTGGACAGAGGAGCCAATATTGCAGCGTTCTCATTTTGTATTGATTGTAGATGACATGTCAGCAGTGTCGTGAATAAACCAGAAAACAAAGAAGTAGCGGTGAGTTCTGTGCACCGCTTGTAGAAAGGCTAAGTGGAAAAATGAACAAACATACACCTGACCAATACTAATACCTTCCTGTGATATTGCTTTCGTACAAAACTGGACAAATTCCTCAAACTGGTTTTCTTCTTTATCTTTTAAGATTTCCTGTGTATTTTTAAAAGCTGCTAACGCGTCATCATAATGATGGGCCTGAAGACAACATTTCCATAACAGTCTGTAGCCCTGCAGTTAACAAAGAAGGCTTCACTAAATAAACGTTTCATGCAACTTAATATTAGCAGACAAATCAGTATAACACTTTCATTTCATTAAGGTCGCTCATAACAATTTCCATCACTTTCCTGCATGTAGATTTTGATGGGTCAATTATAACCACTCTATATATCGCTCCATTATAACCACTCTATATATCGCTCCATTATAACCACTCTATATATCGCTTGATGCCAAAACCATGGTATCAAAAAACCACCCAATCATTGGTGAACACGTTGTTGTAAATTTTGTAGCAAAATAGGTTACCATAGCGCAATGATTCCTGCTAGAAACACCCTTAATTTTAGAGTTAAGAGCTTATAACTCCAAAAGGAACTCGGTGGCCCCCCTTTGTTATTGTTGAATTGTGATAAGCACAATAAGATGCAAAGTTTAAAAAACCTCTTTGGAGTGGGTTCACCGTAAATATACGAAAATTTAAGGTGGCTCTAAACCCACTTCGTAGAATCGCAGAAAGTTGCATCTTATCGTGCTTATCATAATTTGTTGATAACAATGGGGGTCATTGAGCTCGTTTTTGAGATATTAGCTCAAATTAAAGCTAAAATTAAGGGCACTTTTAGCAGGCCATATTGTTGCTATGGTAATCTGTTATATAAAAAGGATGACCGCAACTTGTTTACCAATGAACTGGCATTTGTATGATACTATTATTGTAGCATCACTTGTTAAACAGTGGTAGTATTCAGCCTTCAAGGTATAGCTGTCAGAAAAGTGCTGGAAATTATTGCCAGCCTCATTAAGCTAATTATAGTTATACTATCCATATCCACAAGTTATCGTAAAATTTAGCACTTAATATGACAGGAATCAATGAAACGATGATTTAAAGAAAAACTTATTAAGAAAACGAGAAATTAAATGGATTATGACAGAGGACAAGTTTGACATAATGTCTATAAGGAGGATAAAACGCAAAATACCACTGCCCAAATTTAGTTTCTTTTTCCTACAAGTGTGTTATTCTTCTTCAAATTTGTATAGCCCAGGGGTAGGGGTAGGAGTATTCCCATATCGGTATAGGGTATGGTTTTTTATATTGTCAATCATTGAGAAGGATATCACATTTGCCCCTGTTAAAATTGGGTTCACAGTGTGATCCTTAGATATAGACTAATAGGGTAACAGAATCATATCAGCTAAAGTTGAAGTGTGTCTATGGTTGATTAACTTAACAGTTACGAAATAAAATTTACCTTTTCATGCCATTCTAAGTCAGTTTTCTTTTTATCTTGAATATAATGTCATTTTTGGGTTTTAAAAATGGCCTTCAATGGGGTATCCATTTTCATTTGCTTTAACCTGAAACAGGGTCAGGGTTTAAGAGCCCTTGTGGCACACACCTGTCCTAAATTTATTGGAGTACCTTTTCTGTGTTGTATAAGCCTAGCAAAATTGTACCAAGTAATTCTTAAATGAAAGTATATATCTATGTTAAACTTTTATTACCTTCACAGTGGGGCATTGCTCAACATAAGTTTTAGCATCATTGATTGCTTGGGCTAACTGAGTTGATTCATTGGCGGTTAAGATGGCTGTGGCTCTATAATAACTGATCTTGGCTTTCAATTTGCTACTGTCATTGCTCGGCAAAAACGTTTGAGCTAGTGTGAAGCACTTGATAGACATCTTTGCAAAAACTTTGGATGATGCAAGATTTTTTCCACAGTCCTTCCAAATTATTACTATCTCCTAAGGAAAAATTATATGACACACGGAAGTTAGTTTATACAAAAAAAGTATTCCAACGCGGAAGACGTGACGGTTGCCTCTGTATCAGGCAGCCCAAATTCATTAGTATTGACTGGGTGACTGTGTTGTGTTCAAGGGCAAGATCCTCACTGAGTACTTCTGTTCCTCTGGGAGTATTTAACTGGGAGAACGGGGAAAGAGGAATCTGTTGCAGAGACCTGGCAGTCTGGTGCTAACCTGTTAGGTACTAGCTTGGTGCCCATCCAGGGAAAAATATGCTTTTTTTGTGTCTTTTACCTCCTCCCACCAATAAATAATAGTCCGTAAATAGTCCGTAAAACCGGTTACAACATTTGGTCCTTCGAGAGCTGGATTACAAGAAAAGTCACGAGAAAACTGAACAATCGTACATTTGAGACGTTCCTGCCTTGGAAGCTTTTACGCGCACGTAAAAGTAGACATTTCCTTTGGAAATCGTCCGACTATGAAAAATATAAAGAACCGAACGAAGCAGAGGATCGAGAATGTCGTATTCGCGATTGCACACAAGACAAAAGAAATGACTATTAAACAAGTTGGCCGCCGTTCTGATGCCGAAATCATAATCAAGACGATCTGTTACAAAGAATTCAAGAACAGCCAGAAAACACCTTGATCATAATGACCCGTTTGGAAAGGCCTTATCATAAAATAATGATGAAGTTTATGGCGGAAAAGGTTAGCGACGAATCTGACGACCCCGTTGAACAAATCGATCGAGAAATCATTCCTCCTCGCTAGCTTCTGGCGTCACTCACGAAAGTTGCGAAAGCTAAATGCCTTGCAAGTTCGGTCGCCGGTAGTGAGGCATCACAATAAGAAAGAGCAGATATTCAGGGCCCCTTGTACGAAAGGATTGGCGTGAATAGAAAATCAACAAAATCGTGAGGAACTAGAACCACAGGAAAAGAGCTTCAAGCTATGAACAAACAGATCAAAAAACGACACCAGGAGTTAGAAAACGTAATCGAAGAAGAATTGGGTCTAGTGGAGGAATTTAACGTGGGGTAAAATCAGCTTCTCCCGCAACCGAGCAAACCCATCGAAAACAAAGAACTTCAACAAGAAAGCAAAGCACCTGAGAAGTCAGATAAACGCTAGTTACCCGCCTTTGAGAATCCCGACCACGTGCGCTGAGTTAAAGCTTTACCACCGAAAAGGCCGTTCTATCGATAGTTCTGCGGTTTCACCGCTAACAACCGTGAATACATGAGCAATTAGAGAGAATCCGAATTCCAATTTCCTCAAGGAACAAGATGGATTTTCCACGCTGGACGAGTTGTTTTGACATGACATCATTATCGTCGCTATGTTTGGAAGCACGTCTGGATTGGGATAGTCTAAGGAAGCGTACGAGGTGGCCAAATCACGCTTTTATCGGAATTATGGAGGTAGCAGAAGGCAAGTTCAGTCCCACTTAGAAGAACTCAAACAGCTACAGCCGCACCACAACAATAATACCAAAGAACTGGAAAACTTCGCCAATGTCTTGGAACGACCTGTTATCACGTTGAAAGAAAATCACCGAAAGTCGCATTTAGAAGGCAGAGCACTATACACAGCGATTCTTCAGAAGAACCCCGAACGTTTACTGGCACAGTATTACCGGTGGTAGAACAAGTACCGAGATTCCCTAGAGAAAGGAGTGGGTTTCAGAAGAAGCTGCTTACCAAATCACCGAGATTAAGAACTAGAACGGAATTTCAGTTCAAGACCGCATTGAACTGCAACTGCATGTTAAATTGAATCATCCCAAGAAGATCTTCCTGAAGCTACTTCAGTAACAAGAATGGAAGAGGAATATATGTACCGGAAACCACTCTCTTTTGAAATGTGAAGCATTTCATAAACTATCCGTTGACGAAAGATGGCAAACAATCAAACGGTTTGCACTGTGCTTCCAATGTTTGGTGGAAAATCATCATGGAAAGTCTCTCCAAAGAAGCAAGCAAAGCAATATCAGCAAAGGAACTCATCAGAATCGCCTTTACTATCATAAAGCGTCATCATGACGTCATCTCGTCAGCAACCATTCATACTTGAAGTAAAGAGGCCCATCATTTCAGCAGAAAGCATAGATTCAGAATTGAACGGATTGTTGAAACGCTTCTGGGATCTGGAAAGCATTGCAGTAGGCGTAATTACCGCACCACCAAGTTGCGGATAGTGTTTGACGGTTCAGCGCTCTTCGAAGGAAAAACCTTGAACCCAAAGCTACAAAGCGATGTATTCGATATACTCGAAAGAGGAAGTGGCCCTGGTTGGGGATCATATTTGCAATCAACTGGTATTACTCAAGGGCCGGACCGACCGTTGCACCGTTTCCTTCGGCGTAAAATGAACCTTCGAAAAGAGCCAGAATTTCTCCGATTCATTTCTGGTGGCAAAAACACGCAGAGCTCAACGGAGAGGATTTCTCACTAGCGGCCAATGCAGTCAAGAAACGCTACAACATGGATGACCTAATGCCATCTGTGGAATCCACAGTTAAGGCCATAGAGACGAGAAGACAATTGACTGAGATGGGCGACAAAGCAGGGTTTCAAGTTCGAAAGTGGGTTTCGAGTTTGCCAGACATGTTCAAATGGATGTTCCTGAAGAGGATCAGGGTTTTGAATTTGATCTTGAGAACGTGTCCTAGTCTGCACAAAACGACCAGTTCCTGTTTTGTCATTCACCGGCTCCCGAGGACTTTGAGTACGCGAAGAGAAATTTCCTGAAGAAAACGGAGCGCCACTTGATCCGCTGGGTGATAATAATAAAAATAATATAACTTTATTCACTCTTGTACTTAAATATTAATATGCATTCTAAGAGAAATAAGTAAGTAAAGTGGAGACTGAAATAACCCGTAAGTTTTCAAGTCAGTCTCCAGTTATTTTAGAGTTACCATAAAGATTTAAGTGAGTAGAAATACTCCTAGCCGCTTCATGCTACAGAAACCGTGGATAAGCTCTGGCAGCTATGATCCAGTAGGATCCAAGGCTTCTTTACTGGAGTGGAAAGTCCGATTAATTCAAGACCACTGACCGAATTAAGTCACAACCCAAACGACGAGCCGGTACTCATACCGAATCACTTCCTCATTGGTCAAACGTGTGGTGACCTCGTCCCGGAAAGTGTGGATAACACAGCACTTAATCCCTGGAAAGGGCGAAGGCGAGTGTAAGAGTTCACTAGGGGAAACTGGATGGAGGAGTACCTACCCCCCATTGGCTCCCGTCAAAAACGGTTCGTTACCACGGAGAATCTCAAAGTTGATGATGTAGTGATGGTCATCGAACCCAAACGCGGCTAAACGAGAGTGGAACGTCGGGCGGATTGAACGCACTTATGCAGGCAGAGATAACCTTGTGAGAGTTGTTGATGTTCGAGTGGAGACAAAGTCCTCAAGCGACCAGTTACAAGGATCTCACCGCTGGAATTCGGAGACACGGATTAAGACTTTTGAACAGTGATTCGAGTTTAGTTTTTCTAAACGAATTTCCAGTTTCACTTGTTAATTCGGGAGAGGAAAATGTTGAAGACACTTTACGTTACCGTGACACGTTGTGTTAAATATGTTAAATATTTCAAAGTGTCATTCGAGACATTCTGTACTTTGAGCAATCGTATCGTCAGTCTTATCGGGGTCCTGTCGTGTAAACATCGAAGAGTATTTAAGATCGAAGAACGTTCCGTTATTTATTGCTTCTCGTGTTATTTCCGACCGTTCTGGACAAGTCCGTAGAACCGGTTACAATAGCAAGGCTCTACAGTTACCTTGTGCTAATAAGGCAAAATTTTTGCCCAATATGGTCTTTATGCCCTTGTAAGCGACCACCGCCCATAAGCGACCATCAGTTGAGGCTTGGCTTTTTGGGTGGTCGCTTAGGGGAGGTTAGACAATCCCTTTATGCTTTCCCAGTTATTTCATACCCCTCAGAGCGTTTTCAAATACTTTTCTCATCCCATAGAGTTTGAAGTATTGGGGTTTAGCTGTAATTATTACATAAAGTTCTACCATAAAACCTACAAGCAGGATGGTTTCAAATTAGATTCATTCATTGTCTCAGGGTTACTCGGTAATACTTGCCTGTGATTCACAAGCTTTCATTTCACATGCTATGGTTAAAAGTTCAGTGGCTTTCTTTTGGAAGGATTGTCCAGCGTTAACGCACATTGCCAACATTTTTGACAAGAGACGGCTTCTATTAAGTACATCATGTGGTGGAATAAAGTGGCAAGCGATTTCAAAACCAATTATTGCAGCTTGTTCATCTCTAGTTGTTTTGTTTGAATAACACTGATCCGCAAGCATTGTCCAGTGACTCACACTTTCCTAGCCAAACCGAAATACAACATCAGCACAGTTATACGTCAACCTGGAGTGTCATTTCTAATTGGATGACTATGTACGTGTCCTGAGGTTAAATTGGTAAAATTATGTAAGTCGAATTAGTTGAGGTTTCTAGTCTAACAGCTAAATTAATTTACTAACTTTTTAGATGAAGTGCTAATGAAGTGCTGCTTATTTGAAAGACTTTTCAAAATAGCCGGAGAATGGCGTTTTACTTTTTGAAAATATCTTCTTTCGTTCGAGATATTGACATTTTGTATTACGCAAATTAGCAAATTAGCAAAGTGTACAGTAAAACAATGAATAAAGAATATCTCTGGAAATATTAGAGCGGTGTTTTTCAAATTTGGCACCGATTTATCCGGTGGATAACGTTATCCAACCTTTGAACAACTGGGGCCAGGAGTTCTATTAAACAGTGAATTAGAACATGAGTTCGAAGAAGTCAAAAAGCGGCCGTCATTTTGTTAACAAGGAAACACTGCTACGCTACTCACTATCTATCACAGATTATAGTTCACCACTAAATTTTCTCCGATCCTAATTAATTGGTTTAGATTGATCACGTGACGCGATAGTGTTCATCGCGCATAGTGTTCGCCCGACGAAAATACCCGGATGGGTGGTACTGTCCGTGAAAATTTTGCTGCAAATAAGCGGGGATATCGAAAATAAAAAATTGATATTGAAAGTGGGGTTTTGAGGTTTTTTTTTCAAATTTTACATTGGCTGTTACAACTTTCATCTTAAAAAGTTGAAAATAATTCGATATGATTTTTGTACTGGCGTGTGGAAGAATTTAATGGTGAACAAAAAAGATAATAGAGTGTTATGTCTCGGAACTATCGGTCTGACAGTTGCCCCTTGGAAATTTGATGTACTTAAAACTAGCATATTTGCCCTCGAAGCTTCGCTTCTCGGGCCAATATTTATTTTAAGAACACCAAATTTCCACGGGGCAACCATCAGCCGATAGCTCCTCGACTGAAACCTGACTATTTTTTTAATAGATAGTGAGCAGCGTAGCCAATCAGAAAATACCATTCGTGATAGAAAGCTAGTAAATGTCTACTAATATTTAAAAGAAAGACACAGCAAATATTTTCTAACTCTTTTACAGCACGAAGGAGGTCGCAAACTGTGAACAGTCTCTGTTTTGCTTTAAAATCAACAGGCAAAATAGTACTTTGCCTTGGATCTGTTGTTTTAAATCTCACTTACTTCGGAAAATTGTTGGCAATTCTCTGATATGCATAATTGTATTTGTTCTAAAGCATGCTGGGGTCTGTTCATGTGCCACAATACTTTTGCTAGTTCGCCGCGGAGTTCGCCAAGGACGGACAAGGTTTCTTTAAACTGATCACCCTGAACATCATTCAACTTAATTCTTGTTTCAGAGATCAACTGTTCAAGACGGTCAACTTCTAGGCCATAAAACCCCATTAAAAGCCAGCCAAAGGCAACGTCATGGAGATCATCTGATTCATGATGTTGAAATTCAGCCATCACAACCTTCAAGAAAAAATAATCAGGAACAATCAATATATTGTTAAAATACTGATGATCTGATTTTCCTCAGTCTATTTTCTTGAGCCTTGGACAAGCAAGCTAGACTATTAATGATTTATGTATCACGTACGTTAAAACTACACCTTACCACTTTCGCTACGTGACAAAATCGGATAGTCTTGATTTCCAAGTTTTTTTTCGCAGAACACACGGTCGTTAATTTATTTTGAATTTTGCGAGTATCTGCTGTGGGCTTTGGCAATTAAAGTAAATTCTTTGGCTGTTTCATCGAAGCGAATTCAGAGATTTGAAGGAAAATTAAATATTTGCTGAG
>OMLO01001895.1_pt1 | contig 16495 bp, 8 predicted proteins | sample 1674811 | NCBI WGS metagenome assembly OMLO01 (sample SAMN06265003, study PRJEB25207) | coral metagenome | isolation source: Coral host | place: Mexico:La Bocana,Puerto Morelos, Mexico | collected 2008-11-13 | reverse complement strand
TTAAGCCACTTTAAAGCTACGAGGGCATCAGAAGCTGACGAATAAAGTTGTCTGTCCAGGATGATTTTCGCGGCTTTATTTTGTAAAACCTGTAGGTCATTCATAAGCTCCATATTGTTCTTGTCGCCCCACACAAGATCAAGATCAAGATCAAAAGAACTTGATAAACTGTTGATCGTCACCCGTGTAAATTAATATTACAGGATTGGAAAGTTTGGAAAATGAAAGAAGTCATGCTGAATAAGTTAAAATTTTAAAATAGGTTTTTTTACTTTACTCTGTATATTTCAGTTAGCTTAATAGTTACTATGCTAAGCCACGTTTGCAATCAAGGCAAGTAAACATGGCGGAAAGTTGAAAGCATGGGGAGCTACAGAAATGACGACCATCTTCTTTTGAACCAAAATTGTCTTGAAGAGCTGGTATTCGAGGCATTTAAGTAGACGCAGTGGTTTCGTAAATCGTCAAGCGTGACAAAATTTGTGACCGCGATTTTTTTTTTTTTTTGGAGTGGAACTACTCAATTTTAGATGCCGAGTACAACTGTGTATGAAGTCAAAAGGACTAAACCAATGTGTAAATTGATATACCGTATGTATTATTAAAACTACGGCTACATGAGCTATTGGGTTCGTGTTTCTATGGCGGATTAGTCTGTGATCTCTTCGATTATTTACCTTGAGCTCAGCGAATATTTCAGAATTGAAAAATATTGAGCACTCTTCCCCCGATTCACTGTTCTCTGAAGCTTGTAAACCTGCCAAAACCTTTTAAGTACAGTTTCGAGTCCCTTGGTGGAAAACGGGGCCCTGGTATTAAGATTTGGGCGATTAAAGCAATGGTGAAATTAAATCTACTTCCGACAGTTTTTTCGTTTTCGTTGATTCGCGAAAATTGATTTTCGAGAAATACAGCTCCCGAAGTTTCGTTATATAAAGTGCGCGCATGAATTATTAAGAACAAGGTATTATGAAAGAGTTATTTTTACACTTACGGTCTGCGCAGAAATGCGTTAAAAAGAGCAGCAGAGAAAATCTGTAAGGTACTCTCGGACTAGTTATCGCGGTGGACCATATCATGAACAGGACAACCAGTTTGCCTACATTGCACGAAATTCGTAGTTTATTAAAAGTAGTCTTTAAAAGTAGGCGTTTTTATCAAGGAAAAACCATCGGGATTCTATCAAGTTGACGATGAGTCTTTATAAGATGAACATGTGCTGTGACTAAAGTTAATTTCAGGATGACTGACATTTTCAACTGCTTGACATCCAACATTGCAGGTGGAGTTTTTAGAGTCACGTTTCAATATGTAAATTTCTCCATTCAAGTTTCACGGCCGTTGACGTTACTCTATAGTTTTTCAACCTTGTAGAAAAGGCTGTAAAACATTTGTCAAATGCCCATTTAGTTTAACTCCGTAGTTGAATTTGGATGAACAGCTTCTGTGTGTATTTGTAATTTAGATATTATATCTAAACTTGTAAAAACTACAGTATAAATAAACGTTGCCTTGTCTTATCTTATCATGATTAAACATAGTGAGGACACCCGGTTAAAATTTTCGTTTGTAATAATTTTTACTTTCCCCCACTCAAAAAAAAATCCAAATTTTTTAAAAAATCCTCTGGTTGCCACCAGGAAGGATTTCAGGTCAAGATGTCTTTTTCATAAACTTTGAAGTGGCTTCGATTCCCTGCGACATTTGAATCATGAAAAGAAAGTGAACACGTTTACTGCTAATTTTATCAGGATAAAAATAAGCATGGGTAATGCTTGTTCCCATATGGAACTAATATCAAATGTGTTTTCCAGCGCTTATCTTTGAGTTTTAGGTCGGCGAGCGACTCGTCGTCTGCTCAGTTATAGATGATGTATCATAAACTCACTAGCCTATGTTGTCTTTCTAAGATTTGAGGACTATATTATAAAAATTTTGGGTTCAAAAAGTGCAGACGTACGTAGAGTCGAGGTGTGGACAACGCAGTGTGATAATAAAGTAATATAATAATGGCAAATTATAAGCTTTCACCTGTGTTCAGTTGTCGAGAGCATGGGACAAAAAATTAGGTTGAAGAGTATTCTAAACTTTCACTCATGCATTTATAGTTTTTTGAATAAGCATGCCTTTAATGTATTTCAGTCAGAAACAAACCATTCAACTGTTAAATCCAATTTCTCCAAAACAGCTTTTTAGGAAACGTGTTAATACAAAGACACATAGTTTTCTAAAGTTCACAAGCTGTATTTCTGCTGTTCCCTTGTGTCCACTCTGATCAGAGATACAACAAACATTTGCAGAAGGTTTGCAGTCTTTGCAGCCTCTGCAAAAAAGCCGAGTTGTTCGAGATTTCATACATATTTGGAGACATCTGAGCACGAAAAGTTCCACACCGATGACTTAGCATTACTAATATCTCCCCGCTAAGTACAAACTCTACCTCGTCTCTGGTAGTTTCTTGTTAGAAACTATTTTTAAGTGGCCGGGAATAATGGAAAGGATTCAAGACAGCCTTCTTACCTTCCCATAATGCATCAAATCCTAGAGGTTTATTCCAAGACTCGGGTACAACCTCAAATCCAGGCTCCCTCTCTTTTTCCATAGATGAGAATTCAGGTGTGAAAATCATGACCAATTAACAAACATTTGTTTATTTTTATTTACATTCACTGTACATGGTCATCATAAGCTATGGTGTAAGACAAACCGAGCGACAAAAAAAAAGCCAAGAAACGTGTTCTTGTTGAAGTCGTACAAACAACATTTAATGCTGTTTCAAGGTTTTGATCAAACACTATCTTTTACAAGCGGAAATGTAAAACTCATGGATATCGTATGCCAGCAGTAATTAAATTTTTAACTCCTGTCAAATATTGACACCGGGACAAATACCCCTTTTAGTGCTGTCAGTTTTGCGAATTTCTTTTAAAGTGGATTGAATTACTAGCAAAAGATAAAAAAAAAAAGTTTTGTACTTTCTAGATAATTGTTGTAAATAGGTTGATTTCCGTTTCAACTGTTTTTCTTCTAAATTTTAATTGAATCAACTGAAAAATTATCACGATGTCTAATGACCAAATATCGGACGTAGGTTTCGCAATTACAACCTGTTAGCCAATCACATAGCAGGAAATTCAAGAACCAACTAACCCCCAAATAATTTCGTATTTGCTCAAAGTTTGTCGTGTTAAACCTTAGCAATTACCATTAGTGACGGCAAGCTCTGTTAGCCAACTGAATCACGAAACACCGGGGCAAAGTTCTTGTCGGAAAATTGGAAGCAATTCAGGAGATTCATTTCTGCTGTCGATCTGATGAAGGTGAGCGTTTAATTTATCATCACAAACGTGCTTTACAGAGCTTAAACGAGCTTTCACTTTTCATTGTGAAAACGCGTCTTCGGGGACTTAGAACCAAGAATTTGGTTGATTAGTGAGATACTGAAAAATTATATTTCTAGCGTTGTTTAATGCCTCTTGAAGTTAATGGAGATTTTGCAGCTTACTCTCTAGTACTGACGACAAATCAATCCATTTTGTTTTTCGCTGACCGTCATCCGGGCTTTTTTAATTACTTCGGTTTTCATTGCCCATGTGCATTCTTGCAGTAATTGTGTTTGGTTTCACTGAGACAAGTACATGGACCTTGTTTTATTCCTTTTAAATGGTTTCTAAGTCAAAACAAAAACAATGTTAGATATTATATTTTATCCGGGAAGGTTTATTTACCTCAGGGTATTTGCAGTGTTGCAGGTATCCTCAGCTTGGCTCCTGTGTCAACATCACAGTTGATTGCGCCTTTTCTATTTTGTGACTTAGTCGGCTTAATACCAAAATATATAATGAATGATTCAGATGTGCAGTAGAATAAGTTAGAAGAGTTAAAGTAGGGACGCAAAATGTAATAAAAATATACGAAAAGTGAGGAAAGTAGCCTAACTCGAAATTTCACTTTTCGTTGTATGTTGCAGCTGATCTTGTATTTTAATATGATTCTTTGAATTGGAGCAGCGCCTCACAAAAATCCAGTTCGAGGTTCAAAAAACGGAAAAAAAATTGCAAGAAGAAATTCGGAATGTCTGTTTCTGTGTGCTGACGGGATTGAAATCACAATGACGGTAGTTACGCGGGATCTTAACATATACACTTGTGATACACTTGTTATCATTAACAATATCTCGCCGCAACCACCTTGAGGAAAAAGTACAAGTGTAAGTAAATACCCTATCCTTTATTTCAAAGTAAGAACCCGATAATGCTTCCACTGCTGCTATCGGTCATACACATTTCGTTACATTTTTTGTTATCACATTTGTCGTTTTCTGTATTCTGATACTTCGGTGGCTTCTGTAAGAACCTTAACACTGCAACTCAGATGAAGGTGGAAAGAAGCTACAGAAAATTCGCTACAGAAAACGACAGATCATATAACAAAAAACCTAAACAAATCTGATGACACCAAGTTTAAAATGTCTTATTTGTGGTCTGTAGAATGGTTACCATCTCCACGGCCGATATCCTGCTGTCCGTGCTGTTTTCGTTCCTGATTGTGATTGACATCACTGGCAATGTATTGGTTTGCATGGTTGTTTACCGCATTAAGCAGATGCGGAGACCCATGAACTATCTTCTGGTGAACCTTGCTGTAGCAGACATTGTGATTGGTTTATTTATGTTGCCTCGTCACGTGTTGCATCACGCCTTTGATCACCCGACAGGTTAGTTTAGTTCCCAGGACTCTATTTCGTCACGGCTGATTGTCACTTGTCTCAATCAAGATTTTCATTAATTCGGTGGGAGGGAGGGGTGTTTTTATTTCTTACTGATTTTATTGATCAAAGGAGTACGGCAGGTACGTTGACACTGTCTTGATATGTCTGGAAGGCGTGTCGTTAAATTCGCGTGGAATTATGTCAGGGAAAGATGTTATACGCAGCAAAAGTTGAAAGATGATAAATACCATTCCGATGACGTAATATGGCAGTGTCTCAAATTTACTGTGCCAAGAAAAAATCTCATCCCTTTAAAAGTGACAGGTAATTTAGTTGGTAGTCATTGTATTGAAAACATTATGAGAGCCCGGTTAGCTCAGTTGGTTGAGCATCAGGCTTTCAATGTGAGGGCCATGGGTTCAAGTCCCATATCGGCTGCGCAATGTATTTTATATATAAAAAAACCTTTTTGTTTCTCAACATAGGTACATCCGGGAACTTTCTTTGCAAGTTCATCACCGGTGGCGTGTTCATCTGGCTGAGCGCGGCTTCATCCGGGATCTTACTGATCGCCATTGCTACTGCACGTTATTTTGCCATCGTCCATCCTTTCAGAACGAACTTCCGGTTAAATACCAAACGCGTACTTTGTATAATGGGGTTATCTTGGGGTTTCGCTTCTGTGTTGTCGGGGCCGAGTATGTCTGCCATGGTTTACGTCCCAGGCAAAGATTTCTGTGTGGAAGACTGGGTGGAATGGTATCCTAAACAAACCCATGTTGCGTTTGTTTTCGCCGTAAATTGCTTGGTTCCTATAATCACCATGACACTGCTATATTTCAAAATCATTTATAAACTGTGGCGCAATGAAGATGCCATAACAAGTTCCGTTCAACTAGCTCGACTAAAGTCGCGCAAACGTGTTACAGTCATGCTAATTATTGTAACACTTGTCCATACGCTGTGTTGGTCTCCAAACTATGTGCTGTATTTACTGATATTTTTCTCTCCTGGATTTCATTACGGCTCAACGACTTATATCATTACTGTCTTGTTAATACTGCTTAACGCAGCCGCTGACCCACTTTTGTACACTTGGTACATGGATGGGTTCAGGAGGGGTATACGGAACATGCTTTGTTGCTATAGAAACAGAGTGCGCGCCGCAGACAACTCTGGCAAGAGAGTCAACGAGACACCTAACAGAATAGGATTCTCGGGAACAACTGAAGCGAAAAACGATGAAGGGAATGATACAACAACCTTTTGAAAGTACAATACGTATTAAATGATGTCTGGTTTGAATCGACAGTTCCATGGACACCATCGGTGATCGTGGATTATTGCAAGAAAAGCGTCAACTGTATCCGAGCCTCTGAAGCCTCTGAAGCACTGTCGCCTTTGTGACATGCCATATTATTGGGCTTCAAGGATGTTTGGCTGAGTGGTGGTAAAAGGTCCTGGGTTGAGAGTCCAGAAATGGCACTGACACTCTAAGTTTTTGACGTCAGTTTCGTCTCGTGAACATGACGTCGGCTCGACTTACGGGTGTTTATTTTTAAGACGAACAAATGAAAACTCCGGATTCTCGTTTTACCTATACAGTGCATTAAAGGCGGACTGCGCATTAAAGACACTGAAAGCTATCTTTTCAGTCGCCATTGAGTAACATTGAGTAATATTCCTACTTGTGTCATGACTTGTCTGTTTCTTGGATTATTCTGAGAGTATTGGTTTTTTGTTTGAAAGGTTATCATGTTTTCATTTAGTCTCCCTCACAGCCGTTTCTAGCATCGTCACGTGACGATGCTAAAAACGGCTGCGAGGGAGACTAGTTTTCACTAAACCCACCGGCAACTAGTAAACCGTAGCCAGTAATACAAGACGAATATCTGAAATCTCATGTAACGGGTGAAAAGGGTGCAAACAATACTATGAGGGGTCAGAACTTTCTGGTTTTATATTTGTTTAATATATACTATACATATATATATAATATACTTGAAAATTTCACTTTTAATACTTCGTACAAGTAGCTTTGCCATTATAAAAGTAACTGGTATTACAATTGCATTTCTGAGAAAACTATTTTGATATTTATGACTATGGCTATTTCATAGCTTTATCAAAAAATTTGTTTGGGATCACAATAATCATTTGCAATGGCCATCTGATGTTTACATGTCCACAGTAAAGACTGGCTCTGTCGACCGATTTTTGCTTTCTATGGTTTTGTTATTCTTAATCTGCAAATGAAAACAAACCAATAAACATTAACGAAAACTAAAACCGAAAACTGTGTTTCAGTATTCGCGGTACAAAACTACAGAAACGTTTTACAAAACATACCTCAGAGTGAAGTTTTCTCATTTCGCTTTTGAGACGCCCCAGCAAGTCGATATTCTGGTTCATATCAGAGCCGTTATCTCGCTGGCCGAGAGATGTGCTGTCATCTTGCTTGTACTACCACAAAACAAAACCAAACACACAAAATAGATTAGAAATCAAGTGAGTCCGAGGGACAGGGGAGAATTGAGACAGGATTTTGGTAAATACGCTCGTCAAGTGAATTACTGACTGGGAGGCAACTCGTTTCCAAGCTCTCTCTTTGTCTCGCCCCCTATCTGACCGTAGGCTTATTACGGAGCAACTCACTTCAACTTGTCCGGTAATATAAACTTCAGATCCCAGCATTGTTTTCTACGGGATTAGTAGAACGCCTTACAAGGGTATTTACCTTTTTAATAGAGCCTGAAGGTCTGTCACAATAAATTCGAATCAGTGCTCCCCACTTGTCGAGATGAGGATGGAGTTTCTACAAAGACAGAACAGTGTTACAAAGACGGCCAAGGAAGCGACAGTGAATATGGTACATGTAACAAACTAACGTTTAAGCGCTCGTATGCATTGTTTTGAGCTGTGAAACTCTCAACTCGACATCTAGTTGCTTATTAAATTTCAACCACTCGACCGAAACGGGAAATTGATCGATGTGACATAGAATCGAGGTGCAACAATAAAGATGCAAAAGCGAAAGAACATGCGTTTACTCAAGCACTCACCAGCACCCCAATTTGTCAATCATATCTTTGGCACGGCATTTAACAGTTAATATTTAACTTCCAATAAATGATACGCTTCGTAGTGAAAAATCAATAACACTAAACATAGCTTCGACTTTTTGCACAAGTTGGTGCTTTTGAGAGTCAAAGCTGGAAAATTTAACTCGTCTGCTCGTGTAACCTTACAAACAAATTGCCAGACAACACTGTACTTCTTGCTTTGTTACTGAGTATTTACACAATCAGCCACCTTTAAGATCTGTTGTGAGGCCAGCTGCTTGCCAAGTCGCTTGTTTTTGCAAGGACCCTGAAAAATTAAATTACAAAACTAAGGCTACAAATCACATATTCTAGCTATATAATAAAAGCTAATTTAAAAGAGAGTAAAAGCTATCTGGAATTGTTGGTGTGAATTGAACTCTCTCTGCATGAGAGACGTAAAGTAATGGTCAACCGCCTGTGACTTAACAAATCAACGTTGTTTTCTCCTAACCGTTGCAGAGTGTTTGCCGCATGTGATTTGAAACGACAGACTTCTGTTTTGTCCGCATACGGTCTTGAACTGGATCGGAGACGAACAGATGCCTTGATTTCTGCAACATTGCAAAGATACATTAAAATCAGTACCAGTTCCAGTACGGAATCGGTATCAGATTCAACACAAAGTTGTGCTGCGTCAGGAAGTAAAATGGTTAAACAACTAAATGTTAACAGGGGTTGTATCTCGTCAATTTACTCATTCTGTTGACCTGTACATTGTAAAGCACAGCATTACAGCGCTTTTCAAGATGTGAAGAAACAAGATTGATGCGGCTTTCCTTTCCGATTTGTCCATTCTGTCACCGTTTGGCAGGAGCAATAGAAGGACAAACCAATAAAACATCCAGCCCTCAAATCGTTTCCTTTATTCTACAATGCATTACAAAAACTCTCACCTCTTTAGACACTCCTCAAGGATCTGCGAGGGATTTGGAAGGGTTGTCTTTGAACAAAACTCAGGAAGCCTAGGATCCAAGATGTCTACTTTGTCAAAAAACTGAAAACATGAATGTGGAAATAAATAAAAAAATAAATAAACAAATAAATAAACAATACAAAACAAGTGAAAACAGTGTGTTTCCAAGACGAGGATACGATAGCCGAGCGTGGGAGAAGTAGTGCTGCATATAATTTCTTTTGTTTCGTTTCACATTCTCTAGACAAACTCACCTCTGAAATACGAGTCAGTTCAAGAAAATGCTTGGAATAATTCTATCATTTCCGATAGGAATCAAAGTGAGAGACCAAGAAAGAAATCCACGGTTTTCAGTGGCATCTCACTTGATTTAACTTAGTTAACAAGTGTGTAAACCCCCGCCAGAAAAAGTCGAACAACAACAACAATAACAGAAGAATCACATGCTCTTACTCTACCTCTAGCTCGGCTTCTGAAATCTGGTAATCTCGTATTTTGGTGTACACTCCAGGCAACAACACTTCCAGGGTGGATTCAGCAGCAATTTGACGAGCGAGTTTCTTACTAGAGCCGATTCCTGATCCATATTTGATTTCACCTATCTGGACCTCTGCCATAAATGGAGTGTCCGCATTCTCACATTCGCTGGACAGGTAAACTGGCTTTGTCTTCAATACACGTTGACAGTACTCATGTAAAATTGCCACCGGGGTTTTTCCACCAGCATTCAGTACAAGATCTTTGCCTGTCTGTTTCTTGCTTTCTGAACATTTCACAGGGTATGGCTGGCATTCCAGTGATGGCGGCAGCTCAAGATCATCAAAAGCTTGTGGCTGGGCAATCACAGCGTATCGTTCTTGGTCTGAGGTAAGAGCTTGAAATTCCCAAATATTTGACAAGTAAGTGCTTAGATCTCCAGCATCTATTAACTCTAGTGAAGTACTACTGCTGCCGTTGACTCTGGACCCTTGCTTTGAAGCAGCCCTTTTGTCAGAATTTTCTCTACTTTCGGCAGAAAATTTAGAATTCTTAGAAACTTGTAGGTGTTGTGTTACTTTTCTTTGGTCATTCACATCACATCTATCGTTAATAGCATCAATTGCTGTCATGAGATCCATCATGCCATTGCGCACTATTTCCTCATCCCCATGTATCATATTACTCTGCTCTGTCACCTCATTCTTCTCTGTCAAACCATTTCTCTCCGTCACGTCGTCTGAATCAGTTAAGCTCATGATTACATCCAATCCACTTCTCTCATGTCCCTTTTCTAAAGACATGTTCTTGGTAATGGCACTCTCATTGGGAACTGCTTCTGCTGTATTTTCCTCACTCATAGTGTTCAGTGTATTCAAAATTGAACCTCCCTGATTGAAACGCGAGTTGGTGTCGTCTGAAATCGTACGTCTAGTTTTCTCTTTTTCCATGGTTAATGCTTTCTTCTGGTGAAGACATGGAATGGCAGCCAGTGGTACGTCATGTTTCTGAAAGTTAACAGTATGGATGAGCCACCTTAGATTGGAGTACGATTACAAGGCTCACAGGACAGGGAAAAACTTTGAAATCCAGTTGCCCAGTGGGCCAGTACATTTCAGCCTTCAGTTACTCCCACTAAACTTGTCCAATAGGCACGCTATGTTCATGCGTTATTGATTACATCATTTACTAAGTACTGTCTATCAAGTACGCTTGGATTTTTCATTAGTCCATTTTCAACTCATTGTATTCCTCATCTTGAAGTGTTAACTTTTGAAATTTTTTTGATTGAAAATGAACACTAACAAGACTTCTGAGGGTAATTTCACCGGCCCACCGAACCACCAAACATCCATTTTCACTTGGGCAAGAAAAACATTTACTAGCCCAAGTAGTAAGACCTGTGTTTTTTCCTACCCTGGCTAAGTAAACTTGCATTTGTGGGTTTGATTATCACTTTTTACATCAATCTTGTACTGATATTCCCCAAATTCAACTAATCAGTGACATCAAGGGGTATGGCTTGTGGAAAAGTGACTGGATTGAAATTCCACAGTCTCACTCAATCTACTGCTATATAAAGGTCCCTAATAACTGACAGTAAAGTTAATATGCCCTAGTCTAGTGATCAAGGAAACCTCCCCTAGCCTTTTGATTAACTTTTGCCTTCATGTACTGTAAGTTGTGGAGGAAATATAAAATGCAGAGGAAACTAACACTTTAAAAGTCTCCGTAACAACTTACCATCTGTGCATATTTCCAACACCTGTGTAGTGTAGAGGTATGTGTACATTGGTTTGAATTTAATTTGAGCTTAAAGGCTCATGTAGAAAAAGGAAAAAACGAAAAACAAAGCCATGATTTTCAAGGTACATACAAGCTATGTCTGTGAAACACTGCCACTTTCAGTCAATGGATTCACAAGTTTACTCAGCATGAGAACTCCAATTTCTGCTGAATGCCTTCACCCAAAAGCCTCTTCTAACTTTCTGATGTCAATTTTAGTTTTTCCTAGCATCTTACATTGACCAAATGCAACAATCTTCTGAAAAGCCCAAATTACCTTAAATGCATACAGCTACGGTACATCTAATATCAAGATTATAATACAAAGGGTTGAAAATGCCACTACCACTAAAATCAATATCTGGTGGACAACTGTTTATAAAACTAAAGGCACACTATTCACTCAATAGTGATTTACCTGCTTGACACTGCTAGCCATCCTTTGAATATTATTGAGGCTAGAGATGTGACCCCTTTCTATAGGTCAAATTATCCTTTCTAGCTTTCTTTGTAACTGGATACAAGCTCTAAACATGCCCATTTCACTCCATATTTGCCCCTTGCATGTGACTAAAAATGCTACCCGTAGGCTGTAAAGACCTACCAGTGGCAATTTTAAGGCAAGCGCAAGTTACAGAAAAGTGAAAGGTGGTTATACAAAATAATCACAAAAATTTTCATGACATTTATCATATTCAGTGCAAATCTCCAAGAGTACACTGTCTACACTAGATCTATTGCCACTAGATAATATTCTTACCATTAAGTGATAACTGCTGGTAACTAAGTGATATAGATACATGCATATATTTGTGGGAGCCCTAGCTAAGGAGGAGGACTTGAAATGAAGTGAGGCTCAGAAAAACACAAAGAAATTGTCATGAAGGGTGCCAGGCAGAATTCTGTTGACCATTTATCCCTCAGTTAGTACCCGTGCTGTGATTGGTTAATTTAGCAAGCCAAACTCTACTGTATGACCCGCTAAATTCAAAAGTTTGTTTCAGTTGCCATCTCTTTGAACCCAGAGATATAATAAATGTCTTACCTCGTTTTCTCGTACCATACTGTAAGTTACGGATCCTGGTTTATTCAGCTCGGATTTATGGCCAGTGTACTTCGTGCTTGGGCCATAAATCCGAGTGGAAAAAACATGGTCCGTAACTTACAGTATGGACTTCAAACTCGGTTAGTAAGAGGTATATATACTAGTAATCAGCCAGTACAGAATTAATTTCATAAGAAACACTCTCAAGGAAACACCCAAATATCAAAATAAAACTCAAATTAAAAACGGTTTTTTGAGAGGGGAAAATTGTTGAATGTCATTCCCAGTAAGAATACCTAACTGTTGTACTTAAGCAATAAACAGTACTGCTAATCCAGCCAATTGAAAGGCTGCTACCTTAGTATATTGAAAGTTACCGTCATGCAACATTATGTGAACTATTATGGCATACAGGTTGTACCTGTGTTTGGCTAAACGGTGGATTTCAAAGGTACTGTAATGATCAAGTGACTGAAGTACACCACAGTTTTTTAATATATTCAAGTCATTTCTTTGTGAGGGTGCATGATGCTCACATTATAATTTGAGCATCTTATGCGAAGAGCAAATTTCTTGTGTCATTCAAATCATTCTTTCTGTTGTTGTTTCGATTTTCTCAACATGCACAAATTAAAACTTCTAATAATTGACCTATTTATCCATTTTGCCAGTCCCATCTGCAATTCTCTGCCTCTTTCAGATAGAATAATGTTTAATCATGTGTATCAAGTCATGGCTGAAAAAATGCTGAATGGAAACATGTCTTTAAACCTCGCTACAGTAAATTACTGTGGCTCGATAAATAGTTTAGATACTAACTTCATAGTTATTACATTACTTGAACATAGAATATCAGAGATCTGTGGACTGTAGATGTGTAAAGGATAAATATTGCGCTTTTAATATTCATGCGAAAATTAGGGATGAAGGAAAAAATCTGCATAACTGAGAAGTTGTGATGATTGATGCAGAGGAATACCTGAATGACCCCTGCTCCCCCCTCCCTCACATCCTACATTCCTTGCAATTCCCTAAATTTTTTTTACTTAATAGCACTCCTGAAAGAGTGGGGAAGAAAAGCAACATGTGGTGAGAACTTTTACTTCCAAGTAAAACATATAAAAAAAGAATTAAGTTACCCGAACACTTCCACCTCCAATGTGATAGGGACGAGACCAACAACAAACTCTAGTTGGTTTATGAAGATAGATGATTCCACCACTCCGGTGATTTAGTGCTATCCAGCCATCTGGTAAAGCCAGCTTTGGCAGATTACCCTTCACTAAAAAGACAAAAATCAAGAACAAAACTAACATTCAAATAATGCTTGATAATTCTGTTCTTTACAACACCCAGTCAAGACTCCAAAATTAAGCTGGCTACTATTTTTGACGAAGACATGTAACTGATTATCAGAGGCTGTTTTCTGACAGTTTTTTTGCTAATTTGACAGATATTTGCATGGTTCCTACAAAATGTTTGTAATGTATGACATATGTGTGTATCTCCCTTCTATTAGTACCAATCAAGTACAACATCTAACAGCTTGCTCCATGTAAGCTCAGCTAACTTTACAGTTGGCTAAAAATTATTATAATGATAAATCAAAAGACTTTTCTAGCAAAATACAAATTCTAACTGTTCTTGCATGTTAAAAAGTATGTTTTGTTTACATAAAACTAATAATATGCTAGCATCTGCAGTTTTGACTGTCTTGGTCATGTCACTGCCATCTCTCTGACGCATATTTTGCATTGTCTTCTCTTATAATTGTCTTCTCTTATAATTGTCTTCTCTTATAATTTATACACTTTAGAGCATCCAAGTAAAATTTTCTTTCTTTGAATTCAGTCTTTATTCAGCAATTTCAAAGGTCAGAGTGGCTTACACCACTGGGCTTCTGTGAACAGAAACCTACAGATGTATGCAATAGACTTCGCACAGGTCAATTTAGACTGAATACCTTTCATGGATGCAATAAAGTCATCACAAATGTACAGATGATCCCCACACTAATTGTTTTCTGTCTATTAACCGACTGCTTACTACACATTTAAACAGCATAACAAGATGAAAGATTATTTCTGGTCTACTTTTAACCTAAAATAATGTTATTCTTGTTATGCTGTACACCATTTTTAAACAGTACAAGTAGTCTGAGATACAAAGTGCATTTAATAAAGTTGTAAGGTCTAAATTAACTCAAAAATGTCCTCCCAGTCACTCATCAACACCTTATCCAACAAGTGGGCACCTTTCCAACAGGTACATCTTTGTCCTGCGTCTATTCAGGAATTTGTATATTTAAAAACAATATTCAACTAGTTAAAATTGCAATGAAGAGAGACTAATAATAAAAAAACAACGTACTTATAATAACTCGACGATCTGGTTCCGAAGGTTCGCAAATTTCTTTTCCTTCACCACCATTCTCCTCATGTGACTCTTTGTTTTGTATCTCGTTATTCAGCGCCCAAATAGCTTTTTCACTGCTTTCACTTTCAGTTTCCTCTGCCACTAGCCGACGTTTTTGGTCGTTTCCTTGGTCTTCATCGGACTTTCTTTTCAATGGCGCTCTTTCATCTTGAACCGTTATTGTTTCGGGCGACTCTTCAATTGTTGAAGCTGACGAAGAACGCGAACAATCCAAACCAGCTGTGGCACATAGCTGTTCCCTACCATCTTGCATTTTCGCCGTACTAAGCTTACATTGAATTTTGGCTTTTTCCTCAAGCTTTAATTTATGGAAAACGTTTATTTCGGTCGATCGCTTTCAAATACTAGATGTGTGACAATTAATATTGAAAAAGTTGACGATATGGATTACCTAACTGTCACCGATGACGCAAAAATAACCAACGCATTTAAACGAATTTCGTTTGCATGCATGTAAAACGCACGTGGCGTCACACCTGCGACCGTTTTTTTTTACACTTCACCCAAAATGAAATCGAATATAAGGCTTATAGAAAAGTAAAATCAAATGTCACTGCTTAAATACAAAAGAACAAGAAATAAAGAAAACTTCCCAGAAGAAAAGTTCAGAAATCCCAACCTTCCCTACCCGTCACCCTACCCACCATTTTGTTGCGCCAGCAGTAAAGCCTTTTGACCAGCAGTGTAAGCCAAAAAAATGTTTCCAATCTCTCTGAGCAGGAGTTAGTAACGCCTGGGAGAAACCAACCTCACTGAACTCTGTGTAACTAACAGGTGTGGAAAGCGTGCAAAAAACATGACAAGCAGAAGCCCTCCGGACCCAATATATGTGTTACGTGGAACAGAAGCAGCTATAAATGTCGTCAAGTTTGCACCGAAGTCTGCAAGACAAGACGGGCTTTTACTTTCTGGGTATGTAAAGTAAACAGTTGATTTACCTTGATAAAGCTTACTTCCTGTCAAAAGAAAAAAAAAAGAATAGAAAAGAGAATATATCAATTATATTTACAACAAGCCTGCAATTTATCAGGTCTGTTAATGGAACTATTAACCTGTGGAATCTTAAGACTAAAAGAATAGAGTTAACTCTGGATGGTCATGATGGAAAAGGCATTCTTGCTGCAGATTTTCAACCTTGTGGAAGAGTAATAAGGTATGCCATATCATAATTACTGTAGGAAGTGTCGACCAACACTGTAAACTGATATGACGACCCACATTTGGTTGATACGTTGTCCGATTTTTGTCATCTGATGCTTGACCAATACCCGGGGGGGGGGTACTCCTAGAAAAATTGGGTAGGGGTGTGCGGCCCGCTTCCCAAAATCATGTGTTTGATATGTTTCACTGAAAGCACTCCTTTTGTATGCCTCCAGAATCATCCCCTTTCAATGATGCTCCAATTGAATTCAACACTGGTAGTCGGCACCATTGTATTCATCACTGCCAATGACCTTCCAGAGGACTTGATAGAGGCCCATCAATATGGTTTCCACAGATAAACCTTCAGGGGTCATCTTATCTCCATGGAATAACCGCATTTTGTTAAACCCATAGTCACATCTTACCCAAAAACACAGCCCCCCGCCATTACAGACCAGGTCAATGGCCTACCCCTACGGATCATCCCAAAAATAGAACAAAAATAATTAAGATTTCACCATACGGGGTCTAATAGATTTTTCCCACTAATAAAACCCCTTGCAGAAATAAAATAAGAATGTTTTGAAACAATAAAGAACACCAAAACAGGGCCAGAAACGGACAGTTAAATTGACAATTAGAAAACTAATAAGCACAGCTGCAATTTCCAGCTATATCACAGAAAATTTTAGGAAGCCACCACCACCACCTGCCACTCAAAGGCTCACAAAGAAAGATTTCACTTCTCCCGTTATGAGACTCCTATACAGAAGTTTTGCATGTTTACAGACATCCCTACCCCCTGGGGGGGGGGGTACTCCCAGAAAAATTGGGTAGGGGTGTGCGGCCCGCTTCCCAAAACCCTTACCCTATTTATGACC
>OMLO01001894.1_pt1 | contig 16505 bp, 9 predicted proteins | sample 1674811 | NCBI WGS metagenome assembly OMLO01 (sample SAMN06265003, study PRJEB25207) | coral metagenome | isolation source: Coral host | place: Mexico:La Bocana,Puerto Morelos, Mexico | collected 2008-11-13 | reverse complement strand
CACTGTTTTGGCAAGGGTTGGGTTCGCATTTTTTCTCCGCTACAAATGAAGCAAAGCAGCAAATCAACTGTGTGTACTGTGTGTACACTACTTTATTTAAAAGGCTAGCTTGTTACCACACCATAACACTAGGTATTGCCTCATGCATTTTAGAATTTTTATGAGTTTTGGGTCTTGATGAAGTTGAAAACTGGATCGTGTGCACACTAATCAAACAAACAAACAAACAATCAATTAACAAAAACGCAGAAACAATAGAAAACTCTTACTTTCACAATTCTTTCCACGAAAGCCGTGCGGACATACACATTTGTAGACGTTGGGTCCTTGGTTAAGACATGAGCCACCATTAAGGCACGGGTTAGAGTCACACACTGAGACCATCGCTACAAGGAAAGCACAAGAATAAGGGTGCACGTTGCTGAAATGTGTATGAAAAAAACTCATACTGTAGCCGTTTTTATTAGGACCACAGTGGTAAGGCAGCATGGGTTAGCCATACTGCTGTCATATGGTCCTACGGCAATCGTACAACAGTGGAACGGCAGTACGGTTGTTGTGCAGCAATCGCACGATAGTTGTAGTAGTACAGTCGTTTACGATAGTCGTACGGTATTCATTGATCAGTACTGCGGTCGTACTGACATCATACGACAGCAGTAAAGGTAATAATTTAGCGGTCGCCATTGGTTGGAAACTTGGCTATAAAGTGTGTGATCAAATCATGCATAAACCGAACGATCTGTTCCCTGTGATTATTACATTCAATTACTTAGAGAGGATTGCTGAATAAGTCATTTCCGAGTTCATGTCTGTTGATGTCAAACCCATTTCGATATGAAAGGTTGTGAACCCAGACTCGTTTTGAAAACGAAGCAAAGAGTAACTCGGAAATGACTTATTGACAAGACTTACTGGCTTGCTTCTGTAGCACTGTTATCTCCTCTGACATACATAAATTGCCAAGTTTATAGCGCAGTGATAAATTTTGTTAAGAGGCTAACGCTCGTTTAAATATACTGCTGGTTTTTTCTGTCAGCTTGAAGTTGAATGGTTAATGAACTATTTCATGTGACCTGTATCATCTTAAGAGCACTCCATTTAGAGAGAACTACTTACATTCACAGTTGATGCCTGAGAAGCCTGCTAAACAAGAACAGGTGTAAGAGTTGTGATTGTCATAACATGTTCCTCCATTTCTGCAAGGGTTACTTCGACATCTGCTTTCAACTGAAAAAAAGACACAATTCAGACGATAACTGCCGATACCAACATGGGCCATCATATTTGTGTGCCTTAAAAACAAAGTAAAATTCTCACTTCAGAGATTTCATTTATATCCTGTCAACAAACAAACAAAACATCAACAGCAAAAAGACACAAATACTAAAGAAATGATAATTAAACAGCACTGTGAAACTGAAAGACAAATAGTGGTCCAGTACACAATGAACACGACTTGTGTAACTGGTTTTTGTGCAGACTACAAGATGAAAGAGTAACTTACTTTCGCAGACAGAACCGCTGAACCCTTCCATGCACAAACAGCTGTGGGATCCCATGACTTCCATACATGTACCTCCATTTAGACATTGGTTCAGGAAGCAAACATTCTCCACTGAAATATGTCAATAACAAAAATATCAAAATAAAAAAAACTAGGATAAAATTATAATAACTCCAGGGAAATACTTTTTAAAGAACCATTCTTGGATGCATTTTGTTAAACAATTTCTTTTAAGAGAGATAAAATCAATAGTTTACAATTATGTTTTAGACAATTTCATTCTCCATTACCCTCGGTATTTAGCAGGTCATTCAACTGAACTCCACAGTAAGGATGTCTAATTACTCCTGCCCTTGTGTCAGATTTCAATGCATTATAGGTCGAGAGCACAAACAAAGGACGGCGCTTTGACAAGTCAAACTCACCAATTCTAAAACCACTGAACGCACATTGAGCTAACAGCTTTTTGAAAAGTGGAAACTTATGTAATCGTTCAATTCACCTTGACATGTTGGGCCTTTGTATTCTGCTGGACAAGAACACTCGAACCCATCATCCATTTCTGTACATGTTCCGCCATTTCTACACGGGTTTGGCTGACATTTATTTTTCTCTATTTGTTACAAAAACACAAAAAAATATTATCCAAGGAAAAGCTTTTACATTGTATTTAAGAGCTTTGTTTAAAATAAGATGTTATCTCTGTGTAAATCTACTACTGATCTATTACCAGAGGCACTCGCTGATTGGCTACGCTAATCGCTATCTATTCTGCTGTTGAGAAAGTGAGCAGCGTAGCAGTGTGCCCTTGTTAACAAACTGACTTCTTTCTGTTTTCGAAGTGTCCGTGAAGAGACCTTCGATCAAGTTTTGAACGACTAGTAGATTTATACTAAAACAATTAGATTATTCGCTCTCGATTTCTATGACGCGTTATAAATTCACCACTAAATTTTCTTCGATTCTTATTGGTTTAAATTGATCAGGTTACACGATAGGGTTAATCCGCTGAGAGACACTATCAGCTCATACAAATCGAAATCGATTGCTTGCTATTAGTATCTTAGTTTTGTATTCAACTCTACAATTTATTACCGTTACCATAGTAACAATAAGCGTTCGACTTGCAGTCGTTGAGATCATTGTAGACGAGGCAGGTATAAAAAAATACCTTCACAGTTGATTCCTTTGTATCCTTCCATACAGGTACAAATGTATGCTCCATTTGCTTCTGTGCAGATCCCGCCATTACGACAAGGGTTTGGGTGACACTTGTTCTCCTCTTGAAAGCAAAACAACATTTGATTTGTAGTTTGAGTGCGATTACATGGCGGAAACTATAAATTACACGAGTCATAACAAGGTATTAGCCAAATTATGCGAGCTGAATGGTTAACGACAAGCTACGTAAAGTAGTTATAAATTATATAGGGGCAAGGAAATAATGTTCAAACAAGGGAATGGCGGCGAAATAGTCCCGCTGGACCAAAAGTGACTGTTGCTAACTATATATCAGCTACTTTTGGTCCAGTAGTTTCAGTTTCATGTTAATGAAACAAAGCAATACAATGAACTGTAAGTTCGCACCAACGGTATCTATACCTATAACAAAGTGTACCTATAAAAAAGTGAATATTTTTAGTGTTAATTTCCTACAGATAATAACTGTGAAGAATATTACGTGCATTATGTACCTTCACAATCCGTTCCTTTGAAGCCTGGGGTGCACATGCATTCATAGCCATCCCTCACTTCATTACAGGTGGCTCCATTTTGGCACGGGTTTGGAGTGCAGTGACGCTCTGCGGGGTATGAAAAATTTCGTTAACTGATTCGAGTGGTAGAGAAATGAAGTAAGCTCCTTAACAATACACTGCACTGGCCTTTTTTCATATCCTTTAAAAATTTATTTTGAGAATAAGAATCAAACAAAGAAGGTTAACTAAAAACTCTCATCCGTATACATCTCAATTAATGGCCCTGGATTATTATTGTTGCGTATGTCCGATCAATGTGATGTTTTATGCGATCGAGCCCTGATCTACAGATTCTTATATTTTGCCACTTATTTGCAATCTGACAACAAAATGTAATGGCTAAGGCTCTAGTAAATCAACTTATCATATTCTTTAACAACCCTCGTTGACCAAGACTGGCACACCTCAAAATGCATCAAATTGGTTTTTGAGGGAAACACATTGTGCCAGCACAGGTATTGCTTTTATTTTAGCTTTCTATGTCACACTTTATGGACTGCTGTGTTAGACCGTTGATATAACATCCATCGTTGCAGTTCTACCGACGAAACTGCCATAAAAATGTATCCTGTTAAACTGACGCATCTTGAATTTGGTATTGTTCCTCTTTTGAAATTGTTACATATTTACATTTGTTGGCAAAAAGGCATTGAGACTACTATGTCACGGCGCATCTTGCTTCGGAAACCATACAGCATGAACAGGACAATTCAGATGTCAGTTCATCCGTGATTCCTCTTACTGGTTGGTCAATTTATGGGTCGTGATGCGACAACAAGACTGGCACCAATGAACTAAGCAAATAAATCACTTACCTTCTTCGTCCTCATCCTCCTCGCCATACATTTGTGCCATTGGATCACCGTAAAATGGGAAATGCGGATGGTGCATTCCACCGAGAAAACCCCGGGAGAAAAACGGGTTATAAGGTATCGCCATTGGAGGTCTTGGGATACGAGTTGTTACGATGGTTCGCTGAGTCATTGGAGGCGGGCGCATGAACATGAGCGGATGACTGAAAGCGTGTGGTGGGCGCATGATAAATTGTCTTTTACGCTCTTTGTTGCTGTCTTTCACCGGCGAAGGCGCTTGCTTTTTCATCAGGGACTTAGTGACCCGTGTTTTCCTATGTTTACCCTTCGAGGTGTCGCGTAACCCAAGTTTTGTTTGTGTCCCTTTTGATCCATCTTGTTGTGTCTTCCTCTGCTCTTCTATTGACTTTGTCAAATTCAAAACGTGTTCTTCCCTAGGCCTCGCGGCAATTTGACCTAGAATTAAAAACAGGGTAGTCCCTAACAGAATTCCAACTATCCGTGGCTTCATTTCTGATGGTTTTCGTAGAGAAATAAAATTATTTCAATAGAATTTTTTATTAGGGACATACCTTTCTGTTTACGTACAACAAAGGCTTTGTGATTTGCAATTGGCCACCATAAAATTGACTTGCCATTCAATTTAGATCCATTGTTCTGAATCATAAATAAGATATGAATTTAGGTTTGAGTTCCGGAGAAGGTTTAGAGAACTGACCTAATTTCTTCAATTTAACTCTTGAACTTAACAAGTAGGAAAACACTTAACAGCGTTCGATAAAGATAAACAGTTGTGTCACATTCCTACTCAGGGTAAAATTGTAATAGATTTAAAAACTGGCGTTGTAAAAAGTGGGGAATACACCTTACAGAGGACAATTATCGCAGACAGAAGTCGATTAATAATATAATTCTTATTAACAGGGCGATATAAGAACTTAACAAGAAACAAACTGTGACCCCTTTAATAAATTGCCGAAATTTCTTTAAAAGACGAAAGCAAATAGTACAAGACGTCTTGGGGTTTTTCTTGTATCTTTTTTCAACAACACTTTGAAGTCTGAGGGAGATACCTCTCCTGTGACGTCACTTTGTCAGTGATCTCCAAAGTAGAGTCTGGGGTCATGGTCGGGAAAAAATGACTTGTTTGTTTTGAAGAACAGTCTGACTGCTACCTGACTCCGCGAACATCGCAACTTCAGTAACACATCCCACATAACGCATGAGCAGGAACTGATCAGCCATGTTCACCCCAATCTGACGCCTCACACGCCTAACGTTCCAATCAGCAAAGCATTTAGACTCAAAGTAAACTTCCTTCCATTAATCTGCCATATTATTTTTCGTATTGATAGCAGGATTTTTTTCTTTCTTTTATTCTGATTTTCTAAGACGCCTACATTTTTGGTTTAGTTGATTGCAAATTATCGAACGCAAAACAGGATAACATTCAATAGACTGCATGGAATATTGACTCATTTATGGGAAAATTACACGTCCACGTACAAAAATGGACTCAACTAGATGATGTTTAAGGTAGGAATTGTCGAGACCAAGGAGGCCTCTCGGTTCTTGTATTGTAGTACCGGGCGTGTGACGCTACTTTTGCTACAAAAAGACCCGGCGCAGTATTTCATGGACTCAGAATTCAGTGGATACCAGCACTAAACATCAGTACTGCTTTGTTAGTGACCGCCATATTGTAGCGGATGGCCTCTGCGTTCTCATACCCAAAACGCTAGAGGTTCAAGTTAGGAAGAAATGTTGATTTTTATTGTTTTCAGAGGTAAAAGCTATGAATTTAACAAATTTAAGCAAAGTTACGAGTTCTTCGACTGCCCCCTACTTCACCAGCCGTTGCTACACACCAGTGTTTCGTTATTTGAGGGGAACGGAAAATGGATAATGGTTGGCAAGAGATTGATGTCTTGTGGTTATTTAGTGATTTACGGTGTGTTCTGGTGTTCATGTTGCTTAGTATAGTCACTAGCAAGCTAACTAATGAATAGTTCCAGTGCGGCTCCAGTCAATGCCATGCGTCGGACAGACAATAACTGATCACAACACAAAGTAAACTCTGAGGCATAATTTTGATAAAACTGGTTTTATTTCGACCTATTTCCATTCATCGATTATTACTCAGTTGATTATAAATCAATCAGTAAATGAATAAATAAATAACTTAATGCACTTTACAAAGCAATGCTAACATATTCTCCCAAGGAAGGGGTGAGCTGCCCGATGTTTAGACAATTCGAAGTAAAGGTAAACTCACATTCTGTGGAACCTTTGAGTCGTTTTTAAGTTGTTTTCTAAAACTGGGCATAAAACGGACAACAAAGAAACAACTTAATAAAACCAGTAATTTGTTAATTTGTCGGAAACCTTCAAAAGGAACAAAGAAAGATTAAGATTGCATGGAGATTCATTTACTTTATAATGAAAGGCCATGAAAATATACAACATCACTAATGAACTAGGACCATTTCTCCACACTCCCTTTAACCACTGAAACGTGATGTTAATGTTTGGTCTCAAAAATCAACCGTAACATATCTAATATATAGTATGACTAATGAAAAAGTAGGTTTTGGCTTCGCTTTGATTATTTTGTAAGAGTTTTAGTATTATATCAAAACCAAAACAGCGCCATATTATTGAACAATAGAAAACTTCAAACAAGTATAGTGAATGTATGTATAATGTATTTACCACGATACATTTTCGTGGATCGTAAACCTAACCACTGGGAAAACTTGGACATTCTGCTTAAGTCTTCGTCTTTTGTTCAATTTTGGATTGAGATAAAACTCGTCGCTTTTTGGCCTGGTTTATCAATCAGGCGACAAGTTAGCAATTTCGTTATTTTTATCCAAGCCTATAAGCTGATTTGTCTCACTAATTGGCTTAGAAGTCGAGAAACTAAACTGTGTACACAAAGAAAGGACAGTCCTTATTCATTCAGATGTCTTGACGTGTCTTTTGATGACATCGTCTCTTGAGGTAAGTTTTGTTCTCTTGGTGACGTAGTTGCTTGAAGTAACTTTTGCGGCCTTGCCATCTGCGTCTGCAATACAGGAATAACAATAAGTTAAAAACACCCAAAACCTTGTCCGTACTTTTTCAGTTCATTTCGGCGGCATCTTTAAGGTGAGACTGATCGTTCCAACGTTCGCACTTCGGCGAGACGCCGACTAGGCGCCTAAATACCAAAAGACCAAACAAGACCGATTTGCGGCCGTGCCCCAAAAGATACGATAAGCTGCCAAACCGTGCTCAAATTTGGCTTAAATTCCTGCCATATCAAGACGGTGGCTTTATATGGCAGGATATTAAGACTATGCACAAAGCGTTTGATTGGCTAATTGCGAATTGGCTGCGGCAAGGTCATAAGAGGGCAGGGTTAACTATATGGCCAAAGTTTTGATGGTTATACAATAGTACTGCTCCTTAGGTAAGAATATCACTAGTCCTTCTCTACTGTCTCCAATGGAATGCTTGTGCAACGCAGTATGCTCACCAGCATGTTGGCAGTTAACCTGAACAGTCGAGTGATACCTAATTGTGCATCTGGTGAGTGGAATAAGATGCCGTGACGATTACATACCCAACCTGGAACTCTCAGATCCCAAGCAACATTCATGAGAATGTAGCACCTCCTACATTGTACTAATCATGTACATATAAATTTATCTAAGGCAGAATATTTGATCAGATTTGATTCGACACTCACATGTATAAATAAATTATAGTTTCTGAAAAAGTTAAAAGAAAGATGACTTTTCTTATTGTCATTTACTTTACCTCGATTGATACGTCTTTCATTTTCCGTTTGCCTGTATCTTCGTTGAAACTTGTTTCTAGAAGTGATTCCCCTTCGCGAATATCTACTTGCAGGGTAATAGCGTTTCGAATACCACTGTTTCTGGAAGTAAGGATACCGTGAGTTCCTGTAGCTTACCGGATTATGCCTCTGATATCTTCCGCTATTCGTGTAACCATAATATCCAGCATAACCAGGCTGATAATTAGCTGGGCTCTGATATTGAATATGTCGCTGTGTTGGTGTTTCAAGGCGAGGAACTCCTCCAAGCAGACGTAGAGTCAGACGTCCGTCGCTCGGTGGTGGCCTCAGCCCTGGAGGCATGACAATTGCCGGTGCCTGGGTGACGGCTTGGGACGATGTTACCCCAGTGAACAGGGATGGTATTTCTGGAGGCGAAGAGATTAGGCCAGCTGATGGTGATTGAGAGGATATTGCCTTGGCTCCTGGAGCTGCATAAGAAAAAGCAGTACTGGTGGACGCTGCTTCCAAGTTTGGGGAAGCTATATATGGGGGTGGAGACGCCGGTATGACATAACCAAGCTGATTTGTAGCTGATTTCGTGGGGGAATTACCTCCTACATAAGGAAAAGGAACTGGTGATTATGCGACGAGTTGAAGATACTTGGAGCAACTTTAAGTGATAAACTTGCGTAAATGCAAAAAAGGCGGTTGAGAGGGGCAAAGCATACAAATAAAATTAGAATGCGCAATAACTTGTTTTGCATGATGTTCTGTTTTGATGATCCTGATCATGACAGTGGTCTTGCAATACAGACCGTACAGTGAGGTCTGTACACTCGACCGAGTACAAGATTCTCTCACACGCTCTGACGAAGGGCTAACGCTCGAAACGTCAGCTTTATAACTCGTTACGGTGGCAAATTTACATTTTCAACTTAGTTGATATAACCAAATTACTCTCTCACACAAACCGACTTAGCTCGGTTAATAAGATGTTTATTATATGGCAAATAATAAATAAAAAATGAGTTCGTTAATGCAACTAGTTTGCACTAGCCAACACTTTGCTTGCAAATGACGATAAGCGCAATTGAAATCTGACAAAGCTTGCTCTTACTTTTTTCTTCTCATCAGGGTTTTTGTTCTGTTCATAATAGTTTCTACTGCAAATTGCAGCCAGTCTAAATGCCAGTCTAGATGGACAAATCTAGACCGCGTTCAATATCGATTTCAGCCATACGAATTCGTGAATTCGGTAGTTTCCAATCCTTATGAGGCACAGCCATATAATAACACAGTTTATCAAATTATGTTAAAGAAATTTTAAAATCGATAAAGTTATAGTTCGGCCACGGTCATGAATAAATATATCTATATTCCACCGAACTATCATTTGCATAATGAAAAACTGTTACATACATGTAGAAACCATTGTATACATGTAGAAACCATTGTATACATGTAGAAACCATTGTCTTACAGGAGGCCATCAACGTACGGGTTTTTCATTGTCTTATACACTGTATACGGAGGAAATTGTTGAATATCACTTTATCAGTTGCTGGGTATCTTTCTACATAGAATCATTTCGCGCTACGCTCTGAAGGGATTAAAAAGACCTGATCAAAATTGTTTACAGAAGTCACTAGACGCCAGGTGCCGTAAATATAATATTGATGACGTCATAAATGGTTGTTTCTCGGTTGTTGGTCCTACAGACAAGGAAGGCCCATTCCCTTGTCATTATGACGGCCTGACCATCAGGGAACATACCTAGGGAACTGGAAGGACCGTAAGCCGGGATTGTGGGAGGTCGGGGAGGAGGTTGACTTCCAGTGCTTGTTCTTGGAAGTGGTTGCGCTGATTGTGGAATCACGATAACACCAACTTGGTTCTGATGTGACTTTTCAACCTCCGCTGTGAGACCAACCTCGGGCTTCGAATGAACTGCCGCAGGAAAGATCGTTTTCGGTGGTCCTGCTACAGCTCCCACCAGTACGGGTTCCTTTGGCACTTGTGGGGTTATAACAAGAGGTACTGCTGCATTGCAAGAGAGCCAAAATAAGTGTTTTAAGGGTTAATTCTTACATGAAGATATATATCGATTCTGTTAGACTATTATTCTGACAGCCTGCGAAAGAGTTGTTGAGAAAAATCCCATACTGATGACGAGTAGCAGTGCCGCGAGATTATAATAATTATAGCGTGAATAATTATTTACATCTCTGATCAAAAATCAGTTGAAACCAAGAAGTTTTAATGTACGAATGATTTTAGAGCTACGTTATCACGATCAGAAAACCATATAAGCTCGCCACGAGGACTTTGTTTCCATTCATTGCTGAGAATGAAGCTGGAGGGTCTGGATACAAACGCGACTCACGACAATGCTGGCCAAGTACGGGCACAGTCAAGGGATAATCTTTATATATAAATAACGCTGGTAACCGATGAAATTATGATCAGACTTATCGTGGCTTTCTGTGAACAAGAAGAAGGAAAAATAGAGTTTAGGTGCCTTACCTTTCGGTCCGCCGCCCGGTGATGCGTTCACGTCTACCACTTGAACTGTGAGAAGGAAACTTGTTACAATTAAATTATTATTATTATAGTATTGAACACTGTGAGAAAGGTGGATAAAGAAACATTGCCTTTTTGAATTATCAGATGCCGAATGCCGAAACATTAGTACAGTTAGATAACCAACGATTGCGCAGTCAAAGGTAGGCTACGGAATATCTCTGGTACAAAGTAAAATTTCCACTGTGCCATGTGAAAAGTGAAAATCTGCTTCTGTTCATAGTCTTACTTGGAAATTACATATTAACTGGAAGTATGGTGACTGAGAGTGATAAGATATCACATTTGTGGTGCCAAGTTCCAAGAACACTGCTTTAATATTTCCAGAGATATTTTATATTCAGTATTTTACCATTTGTAGGTTGCAAATCGTATGGCGTCATCAATGATCTAATTTGCATAATAGAAAAATGTCAATATCTCTGAAACGAAAAAAGATATCTTAAAAAGAGAAACGCCATTCTTTTGTATTTCGAAATACCTTTCAAGTAAGCAATTTTTATGTCATATACCCTTTAAATGGGTAATAAAGTGTGATTTTTTGTTTTTGTTGTTTGTTGTTACGTCTGACGTGTTTTTGTGGGTTTTAAAACAGGGAAAAATATGTCTTATTTCTTACACAGTAGAGGTATGACTGACCTGTTGGTTTGTAGAACTGTACAGTTACCGGTTTGGCTGTTCCCTGCAAGGAAACTTCTGAAAAACAAACAGATAAATAAAAGATTATTCATTAAAGCAAAAAAGTTGCAATTTATGACTGTCACTATCACATATTAATGATATGACCAGGACACCCGCTATTCGTATTGCTTATTCGGTTCCATATGATCGGAACCAAGTTCCAGCTTCGAAGGGAGTGGTCCTTAAATGGCCCGCTCCGTTCCGGGCCCTTTTCAGACTGGCCGCATTTAATTGGTTGCTTTTCTATGAAAGGGAGGCACGGTGGCCTCATGGTTAGTCGTCTCGTCCCCGAAGCGAGCGGTCCGGGTTTGAGCCCTGGCCGGGGACATTGTGTTGTGTTCTTGGGCAAGACACTTAACTCTCACAGTGCCTCTCTCCACCCAGGGATATAAATGAGTACCGGTAAATTGTTGTGGAAAACCTAACAAATTGCGAAGGAATGACCTGCGATGGACTAGTATCCTGTCCAGGGGGAGTAGAAATACTTCTACCCGCTTCATACTACAGAAACCGAGGATAAACTCCGGCAGCTATGATCCAGTAGGATCCAAAGCTTCATTTTTTTTTTTCTTTAAAAAGGCTACTTCATTAACAGAAGGACTATTTAGTCGGGGTCTTGGCTGTCACGCCCAGTCTGTTGGGAACCAGTGTGTAATTGTAACTTCTTACCTGTGATTAGAGGAGTCCCAACTGAAGAAGATGAACCAGCTGCATAAATTACATATGAAAAATATGAATAACTTGGTTACTATTAATCGGTCGGTCAAAGTGTCTAAAAAGCAGAGAGATTTGACCAAGGAAGCAGAAATTACGTTTCTAGTTAGGGCGATTTGAGCTTGGCCTATCGAGTTATTCATCTCATGAGAGGCGACATTAGAGAACACAAGTGTTTAACCCCAAAGACGAAGCATTAATATCTGACAAACTTTCATAACACTTTTAAAGATCATAAACAGTTAAAGATCAAGTAATATTTTAAAAAGGTATCCTCTTTTCTATTGATAAAGGTAGAACATCCATGGTAAACACGGTTTATCGGTGCATATACTGCAAGCAGGCACGGCGTGCAGTTGTCTTGGCGTTACCATAACAAGTTGACAGGAAGTGATTCAATTTCTTTGCCTACTTTAATGTTAATATGTAAGTATGATAGGAATAAACACCAACCTTCACAGTTCATTCCAACAAAGCCTTCAAAACAGAGGCATTTGTAACCATTAGCGTTGAAGGCTACATCTGCAGTATTAGAAGAGTCAAGGCATGTTCCTCCGTGAAGGCATGGGCTTGAATGACATGCAGATCGAGGAACTATTTTAACAAAAGTAAAAAAAGACGCTGTTGTTGGAAGAGAGAAATTATCACAAGATGTTTTCCACTCTGACGAGACAGAAGACTTTGCAATGCTTCACCATATCCCCAGGCAATTAAAAGAAACATGTATTTCAATCTCTAGCAGGGTTTCTTGCTGGTCCTTTATGAAAAGAGGTATAGTACGATGTCCTGTTGTAATCACAGAAAGTACTTACTTTTTCTATTCACGTTAATTTGCTTTATTACAGCTGCCATTAAGAAAGATCGCTCTCTTGCTAGTTGGATTACCTTTTATCTTTTCGTTCCCTTTCATTCCATTATTAAAATAAGTCAATAAAGGTACATTAATTTCCTTTGTATGTACTAATAATACATCAAGACTGTGACAAAAAAAAGCATTTCTCTTTCTTACTTTCGCAGACGATCCCACTGTATCCAATCGGACAGAAACAACGGAAATCAAGAGAATTGAGCAGTTTCAGATTCATGCCAGCGCTGTTTGCATCGTCAAAACACGTGCCATTGTTAAGACACGGGTGAGTGGAACATGGATTCGTCATCACCAATTCTGTTAAATACAACATAGAACTTACAAGATTTCCAGACAGGTAGTTTAACAAATTTATTTCCACCTTATTAAAGTAGCACTATAGTTAATTTAATTTCCTTTTTTCCTGTTACTTTTTGCGCATAAGTAGAATTAGATGCGTAACTCTCTCTGAGATTAGAATGAGTTTTACCAAATATTTGACGCAATTAACGATATCGCATTCTACCATCGCAAACCTCTTGAAATATTTCAAGTTAATTCCTCGACCTGTTGTTTCAATTAACCCTCCTCATTCAGGGTTAGGAAACGTACAAAAAAAAGCCCAGTTTTTGTCAAATGGTCCTTTCCGCTAACTCTAATGCTGAACTAGCATTTACTGATCTGAAAAGGAATGTCTGACCACGCCTGAAAAAAAATATCTGCTGTCACAAAGCCAGAGGTTTTTTCGTTCAGTGGAAGTTGCAAGTAACTTAAAGTTATCTTCACGACGCTATTAAACTCACTTTGACAGTTGTTTCCTGCGTATCCCCTGGGACAAACACACTTGTATTGAGAATGGTTTGTAAATATCACGCCCTCCAATAGAGAACCATCATTGTTTGTAACATCCACACACGTTCCGCCATTTACACACGGATTGGACGTACAGGCACTCTTAGACACTACAAGAAAAGTATGGCTAAGATATAAATTTTGCACAGAGAGTTAAGTGAATTAGGAGCCAACTGTTTCTGTTGCTAGGAGATAATTCTGTCGTCGTATCATCGGGGTTAGCGGTATTCCGCATGGGCCGCATTGAAGGTGTAAAGCGAACATGTCTGCTTGTCAGCTGAGAATAAAGTGTTGTGTTCTCGAAAGCTGTTGTTCCTTCAATGGAAACTTTCCCAACTGGTCAACATTTCCCTACATGGTGGTACATTTTAGTTAAATTAACTTGCAAAAGAGCAGATTAAATTTTGAATATTCGTTTGCATAACTTAAAGAGACGACGTTTTTGAGCAATGGTTGCCTACTGCGTTTCATAAATGGCACAATATAACGTAAGATCAGTCAATGTTATTGACCGCAGGAGATCTCACCTTCACATTTAGCCCCAGTAAATCCTTCGCGACAGACACACTCAAATAACTTTTCACCATGTCCCGGATTACACCTCCCTCCATTTTCACATGGGTTGGGCTGGCACGGATCTCCAACGGCTAAACAATTAAAAACAAAAAGCACGTTTTACGTCTGTATCATTGTGCTGCTATAACACATGGAGGCCACCTTAGGATTTCTTCGACGGCTAAGTTCAGACTAGTAAAATAAGAATTGGAAAAGCTTGTATCAATTACAGCTGGAATCAACGAAGAAGCCATTTATGCTAAAGAAGAAAAAAAGTAGACTGAAACACTAAAATCTAAAAGTAGAAAACATGAAAAAGGTCACTTCAACTTACGTGTACACGTAAAACCATTGCCAACAAATCCATGGTTGCACTCACACGTTCCGTTCACACAGTTTGCATTTACGTCACAACGCTTGCACTTATCATCTAAATGGAAGCAATGCAGTTGCTGGTTAGTTTGTTAGTTGCTTAGTTTTTCCTGCCTTTTTAGATAGTTCAGCAACGTAACCCTGGTTTATCACAGCAGTCTCATATACATCAACACTTAATCATATAAAGTGATTTACGAGAAACTAAAACAAGTTAAAATGACATTCTCTTACTTCCGCAATGTTTTCCCGAGAATCGTAGCGGACAGTGGCAAATAAACGTGTCCAATGCATTGAAGCATGTTCCTCCATTAAGGCAAGGGCTTGTGGGATAGCAAAGATCAGTTCCTGTTTAAAAGAAAAAACGCATTAATTTTGTGGTAGTATAGTTTCACTTTGATTTTTAAACTTTTTTTCTTAATTTTTTAGACGTCAAGTAAAATTTTCGAAAATTATTTCAATAACCCTTGAAGCAATAACTTACTGGTGATAACAGTAAGATACCAGCAAAAATACTGGATATACTGGCAAACAAGGCATGATTTGATCAAAACTACGTTCAAAAACAGGTATTGAACTACTTTAGGTATTCGATTTGAATAACATTTGGAAAACAATGCTCCCAAAAAGACGCTGTTTGTCCAATAAATACATGTTTAGAAAGACTGAGCGTTATAATATTTTCATATTTACGTTCACAGGCATATCCGCGCCAGCCGGCACGACAGAGGCAGTGGTATCCACGATTATTATGAGCCTGCAAGCACGTGCCATCGTGTTGACAGGGATTGGGCATGCATGCGTCCTTTCCTACAATGAAAAAGATTGCAAAGAGCTTGAAATTGCGAACAAAACCTACTAGTATCACGCTCCCCGGGGAGAATTTTTATTCTCTTCCGTCTTTCCGAGCGTTCAAATTTCCCTCTCGTATGGTAATAGGAAACTTCGACAAATCTTTCGTGTGGTTATTGTTCAAAAATAGACACATAGGGTCGTTTTTCGCTTGTATAACAAAAGCCTATTGTTATCAATGTTGAGCCACTTTTCTTGATACTCTAGGAAAAAAAATATAATATTCTACTAGACAACACCCGCGCCAGGTGTCTGATACTCGTTGGTGTTCATTTGAATGGTCACACTTTGGGATGACACGCACTCGAAATTGAGAATAACGCCACAACCACGTTATGCCTCAGAAGTGAAAAGGTCACAATGTAATCTAAAAATGTTCACTTTTGCCTTTCGTTATTCTTCATTATTGTAGCTTAAACCTAGAATAGAAAGGTGAAAAGGATATTCCGACACCTGGAGACATTCCTTCTAGTTAAAGACTCAGTCCGTAATCAGGAAATGAGATAACAATGCAAGAGTCTATGGAGAAAAATTGCTGATAAGCTATACTCCTGAGACAGTTATTTTGTTGAGCAATCACCCCGAACGCAATGTGGTAGAAAACCTTTGCGGATTATGACATATGTGAATAAAACTCTGACATTAACCACATTTAAAAATCTGTCTGCTAAAAATATAAAAAGAATGTTTAAACTGTAGATTCGTACTTTCACAGTGTGGTCCAACAAATCCTTCCTTACACACACAGATATAACCATCGTGATTCTGCACTTCAGCACACAAGCCGTCATTTTTACAAGGGTTAGGAAAGCAGTGACTACTCAAAGCTGCAAAATATACAAACAATTTTAAAATACAAGTCTTTGTTCACAAAAGTGCACCTAAAGGGAAGAAAACTTTACACGGCAAGAGTGTTATGTTACTACTTGCGTTTCATGCAAGGATACATTTTTTTATAAGAATACATTTTACACTTTAGAAGAACGTCGAGGCTGAAATTTGTTAACCTTTAAGAATACCCCAGAGAATATCGAAAGCTGAGATTTTCAACAGAGTACAATTTTGCAATTACAATACAATTATATATATTTAACTAACCCGTAAGATGCATCATTTCAGCTCCACTACGCAGTAGACAACATGTACAAAAACCATTAGGTTTATTTTGGAGGTTTCGGCCGAGCACCGG
>OMLO01001893.1_pt1 | contig 16509 bp, 4 predicted proteins | sample 1674811 | NCBI WGS metagenome assembly OMLO01 (sample SAMN06265003, study PRJEB25207) | coral metagenome | isolation source: Coral host | place: Mexico:La Bocana,Puerto Morelos, Mexico | collected 2008-11-13 | reverse complement strand
CGCGAGCTAATGTCACGTGTGAGCAAGTTAGCCAAAATTATTTTGCCGTGAATGAAAATGATTTTGCCGTGGCGAAATTGATTTTGCCGTGACGAAATTGATTTTGCCGTGGCGAAATTGATTTTGCCGTGACGAAAATGACTTTGCCGTGGCGAAATTGATTTTGCCGCGAGTATAAAGATTTTGCCGTGACAGTTGTGGGCCACCGTACCATTTTGTATTCTAAGTGCCAGTTCCTCTCGGACTCGTCTCGTGTTCATCCATCGCGTCGATCTCGACGATCATGGAACCAGTTGAAGGTAAAATCTTCGCCATCTTTCTCACTGAATTTGCTAAATCACGCGGGGTAACAGAAATGGGTAATGATTGAAACTATGAGTTTGGTGACTCACTGGACAGATACAAATTCATTGAGAAAGATTTACCTTCATCTGGGTCCATGATCGTGGAGATCGACGGATGGTGGATGGAGGAACACGAGACAAGTTCAAGAGGAACTGGCACTTAGAATACAAAATGGTGGCTAGACTGCACAGCATGACAGGGAGAAACGTCGCGAGTCTTTCTTAATTTGGCCCAATTACGACCGGAATTTTTACCTTCAAAAGGGTAAAAGTTTCAATTTCATTTCATTTTATTTTATTTTTTCATGATCCAAGATGATCTGAGTTGATCCGACCCAGACTGGTGATCCGAGTTGATCTGGTCTGACTTTTGTACCTGCCTATTACATGGGCTTATAAACAACAAAGTCATTTGCGTGGCTACTCACTTATTCTTAACACTCACTTGGTCTCGTCAAAGCAGTATGATTTTAACAAAGTGAGATGTCAAAAATCATAGCTTAGATTCAAATGAATGCTGGAATGAATAAAAGGAGCAAATTTATTGATGAAAATCATTCCAGAAACTAGAATGTTTGCGAGTGCTTTTGCAGTGTCTGACATTTGCAGATGCCGAGCATTGCATTCATGTCAATTTCTCAGCCTTTCCCGGGACCTTTCCATGTGCATGCTTTGAGATTTTCCAGACCTTTCTTAGAATAAAGTAATATGTCGTGACTATAGGGTTTAAAAAAGCAATCAAGCAGAAATCCTAAAACAAAGCAAAAACATCACACCTACAGTAACATCAAAGCGTTAGCGCTGGTGCAGTAGCCAGCCACATGTTTGGAAAGTAATTGGTCCGTGAATTTTGACTATTCAATGAGAAAGAATATATGACTAATAATCGACCCACAAAATGTGGGTACACATTTAAAGCGTGCCTGTGTTGTAATGTCTTGTACATGTCGACATGTACAACTCTTCCAGGGGAAGAGACTACCATACACGTATAAAAAGGAAGTTTGAAAAGAACTCCTAAGATGTAGCAAATCCTGTTTTGTGCGCTGTGTTATATATGAAAGTCCCTCCCCAGATTGACTCCCACACAATTTAAGATCACCATATCTGACCTTTTTTATTTGTTGTTATTTCATTCCAGTTTAATTGAGATTTCCCTATGTATTTTTGTATTTAAATGTTGTTGATTTAATCTTGCACTCATGTCACTTTTCAAGAATCCAAAATGTTAATGTGTAGGAACTTTTAATTGCTGGGTTTCACCCATGTGACCAATAACTTAGCAACGGTTACTATCTGCCATCTTGGTTTCCCTCAAGCATAAACAAACCGTATCCAAAGGAGAGTTCATGTGGGAAAGTAGGGATGGTTTTATGGGTTGTTGTTGGCTGTTCGAGCAAAAGTGGAAAGCATAAAGGTTTAGGGTTTTTTCGTATACCTAAAATTATTACAAATCAAGGAGAAGAACCGGAGGAACTCACAACTAGAAGGAGAAACAAGTGGGTTTCTGTGGTTAACTTTCAACACCATTCAGAGGGATTAGAAACCGGGAGTGTAGCTCTAGAATTGGACAATGTTTACGAATTGGATGAAATGTTTTTCTGTACTTTAAATTAATGCATTTCACCAACAGTTCGGAATAGCCAAGGCTCAAATTATCCGTATGAACCAGTTCTGAAACTACCGGGCAGAGCGGCTTTGGTCAGCAAAAGGATCGATTAAACTTAAAGCTACTGCTTTAATTTTGCACTGGTTGAGTTTGGCATAAAGTTGATCCATCGAAGGCGGCGATGTGCAATGCATGCAGTCCCAGAACTGGAAGCTGCTGTATGGTTCGAGGCTTGGTTCGAAAAATCAATGTCCTTAGCTCTTGCATATGGCACTTCATTGACATATGTCGGCAAAATCCATGAGCATTTTACCTGTGTGCAAGCGAGCTTGCCATGAATTTGGGTAGTTGCTTCTAAATAAAATAGAATACTCGCGATATGTGAGCTCAGCCAGTCCAGCTTTGCACTCAAAGGAATGGGCTGACAAAATAGTTCCATCGTTTTCAAAAATGACTCAAATGTTCACTAAAGGATCATTCATATGCTGGGAATGCCTAACATGAGCTCTCATGACATACTTGCTGGCGATCACTTTGCCTACATGTACAACTGAGGTTACAAATCCCGAAACCATTTGATTAAACACCTGCAGACTCTTGAATGCCTTGAACTGCTTGTTGGTGTACATGTAGAAGCTGGTCTCAAGAACGAGTGTAACTTATTCGAGACTTCCACAGGAGGCAAGCATTCTGGACTGAACTGCTCGGCAGGTATGCTTGTGGGGTCAACACCAATGACCGAGATCTTTTACGAATATCTTTCCTTTACTTGACTCCCTAAGCTTTTAGCAAACTCAGAGGGCACTGTGATACCTTTAGATTGATGCCCGGTACTTTTATCGATTTGTCATTCCTGGATATTCATGTAGTTGGCGAAGTAGTAGAGCGATAATAGAGAAGGGTCACTGTAGAAATATACTATTATTAGCATAAATCTGACACCCGAGGGACACCAACATGGCGGACACTGACTTGAGCAAAGCTTGTGACGTCATGTGAAACCCAAGAATTACCTGTTTGAAATGAATGTAACATTTACTTAAGTTTACTTAGGAGCACTTCACATACCATAATGACCTAGGCCTCCTTCCAAGAAGGGTCCCCCTTTGTAGTAAGCGTTGGACCCAGTTGTAATATCCCAGTGCGATTGTTTCGGATTAAACCACTAAACAATCGGATTGAACCAACGCACATCACAAACACAATGGTTTAATGGCGGACCACAAGTCATGTCAACTACGATACACATGCACATGGGCCAATGGGTAAGACACTACACCAGTGAGTGCCATTTTTTAACGAGAAAGGAGAACCTGGACCCTTAGTCTAGTGACCCCCTTCATGGACCTGGTCCATATAAAGTCTTAGCACAATCATAAACAATTTAACAACAGCAACAAATAGGCCCAAAGAATGTTATATTATTGAATAATAATGTAGAAGATTAAACTGTGATACAATATATGTGGTATACTATGTTAAGAATAACAACTGAAACTTTATTTGAACAAAATTTGAGATGACAGACCACCCTATAAACTTGGTTGGGTTTGCTGCTTTTAAACAACAATTAGAAACATAATCTGTAGAGAAATTTTCCCAAAACTCTGCTATTGCCTAGTGATAATGTTGTAGGGCAAAGTTAGAGAATCTCCTTGAATAATTTCAAAAGACCTTGTGCTAGTTAATTATCACTTTTTAAAAAAAAGAGTTGATATGGTAATATATTAATATAATTTTATGGCTGAACTGGTCTGTGAAGTAAAGAAGAATTCTGATTGGTTTCCTAAGCAGTCCGAATTTTGTAATAAAGCCTCCCAAAAATAATACAAGTCATACATTTTACCCGTCACGGAATGTTGAGCTCAAGTTGTCAGTGGTGGATTTTTGATTAGTGGTTTAATGATCAGTGCAAGACATTTGTTATGTATATTGAACTAGCATGAGATCCATTTTGGAGGAAATATATTTTTTTAATATTGAGAATGGATCCACCGATCCATATTGGAGAATATTGATCTCATTATTTTTTACACAAGTTTATGGACCTTGTCTACAGTTTGGTCCATAAACCTGCATCAAAAAAACTCCAATACAATAAAATGTCTTGCACCAGTTGATTAACTCTAACCCACTTAACCAGTCTGATCTCAGTCCTTTTGGGCGTTGAATGCACATTGTGCCTTACCTCACCTGGATGGTCCAACTACTACTAATTAAATACAATTAGGTCTGTGTTGCAGCTAAGAAATTTAAAAGTTAGTCACTGCAATTCTCAATAATGCATTTTTATAACAATTGCCTTAGTAACTAAACTTGCTAGGGACTGTAGTGGTATACACTGAAATATCAGACTGTCCTTGGTCATTTCTATCAGGAACTTGTTGTCCTCTAGTTTCTGAACTGTTTCTGTAGTTTCTTTCTGTACAGCTGTACAGGCCTTGTGTTTAGTAACAAGATAAAAATAATATACATGATACTCATTGCAGACATAATGTCTTGTGTTTGTTTCATGTCCAGAAATCTATGCTGCCTATGCTCCAATTGGTGTTGTTTGCAGGCCTTCTTCTTCTTCCATTCAATGCAACTCCATTCCTTCTTGTGTGGTGCTATCAGAAGCTTCTTCTCCTTTCAGAACCTGCATTTTTGATTATTGAAGCATTGGAGATTGTTTTGGTTGCGATGTATATAAGCCAGTCTTTCGTGAATGAGATTGATGAACAGCCAGTTATGGTTAAGGTACACTGTATTTCAGTATTGTCAGTTAAAAGAAATCCAAGAAACTGTCTTGCCTCTGGGAACCTTATGATACTAGTTTAAATGCCCTTTAAGTGATCTTGAGCTACATGTACATTTATGAAGCCACAGAGATCAATTGTTAGTTCTTATTATGTCAGCAAAAATGCGAGGATGTTTGAATCCAATATTCATGTATTCCATCTGTATCCAACCAACCCTGTTCTCATAGTTTACTGATCATGTCACTACAGAGTGTGTACAATTCACTATTAGATAACAGCCATGAAACTGTATGTGGAAAAAACATCTGAAGAGGAAAAAGACTGACTTTTGACCTAGCTGATAATACCAATACCAGTTACCTCTCTTTGCAAACTATTGTTTTCTTTTAAAGTAGATGCCAGAAAAGTATTTGGCTACATTGAATGTGATTAAAAAATCCATCACCTTTGTAAAATGTACTTTATTGCAAATTATATATCGGCTGTTGATGTTATCTTTATTTATCTATTTTCATTCTTTTCCTTTCAGTCTTGTATCTTAGCAATCTCAGGAGTTTCATACCTTTTGTCATTATTCCTCAGTTACCGTTTGCTTACAAATATTCATACAGCATCTTTGGAGACTTGGTGAGTACCTTGCATACTTACTTTGGGTTACTAATTTATTTGTTGAGGCTGTTTGACATTGAAAGACTAGGTAGAGATCAAGGGTATGAGACATATTAATACCATTACAAATGAAAGTACTATTGTAACTGTCACTAACAGTACATACATGTAATGGATTCATCTGGGTTCGACAGAGACTAACAGACTGACTAAATGATTGACAGATTGACTGACTGACTGAAAGACAGAAAGACAGGCAGAGGAACAAACTAATGAACTGACTGACTGAATGACAGACAGACAGACAGACAAACACAGAGTGATTGATTTATTGACTGGCTTGTGACTGACAAAGTGACTGACTGACTGACTGACTGACTGAATAACAATAATAATAATAATAATAATAATAATAATAATAATAAATATTTAAAGAGGAAATTCCCGTCACGTTATGTGGTTTTCAGGGAGGTCCTCTGACAAAAACCATAACTAAAAAGATAAAAAGATGAAAAGAAAAATATATACAACTATAAAATATATGAAGAACATCAGGCTACAGCTAATTATTAAAAGTCCGATCTAAAAAATATTCATTCAAATGTCTTTTAAAAATGTTTTTTGGCATTGGCTGTCTAATTGAAAGTGGCAAATTTTGCCATTCAATAGTTGCTTGATAGCAAGTTAATCTTCGTCCCCACTCAGTCCTGATTCTACCAAAGCGTGGAAGGTGACCATTTCTTGTGTTGTATCCATGGGTGTTCAATGGCGATTTGAGCAATAACAAACATAACAAACAGATGGACAGATGAGGAAGAAAGTCTAACTGACTGACTGACTGACTGACTGATGGATTGACTAACAGTCAGACAGATAAACTGATTTATGGATTGATTATTGTCTGGCTCATGACTTATCAATCAACTGACTGACTGATAGACAGAACCTACTGACTGATTTCAGGACTGACTGATTAATTGACTGGCCAGACAGACAGATAGACTGACTGATTAATGACGGCGGCCACTTGACTGGCCGAGTGACTGGTCATTACCTGCCTGCATGAAGTTTGTTTCAATTGACCAGTCACATTCTCAGAAATTTACAGTGTATGCTATTTAACATGGCAAATGTCAGATTTCAATGCCAGCCTTGTATTACTGATCAATCTTTACTTCCTGTGAATTTCATAGAGTCTGATTGGTCAACTGAAATGGAATCAACCAGAAAGTTGTCAAAAAGATTATTAGCAACTTACAGAATGTAGTTGTCAAAGAGTGGTACGGTATGGAACACACATTGTTAGGTAATTTGTAACTCTTTATTACAGGGTTGCAGGATTTGCTGTTATCCTGTCTGTTTTGGTGTTCTTTGTTTGCATTTATAAGGAAGAAGGTAAAAAATGTGTAATAAGCTTTTTTTTTATTACTGGATCTGTCTTAGGCATTACAGGTAAGGTTCTTGTGGCTTGCATATACCAATATCATGGCAAAACATGTAGTTAAACCATTTTTGTTAGTAAAGGAGAACTTAGCCTGCGTCACATCCGGAATTTTCTTCGAAGAAAATTCCGGATGTGACGCAGGCTAAGGAGAACTTGACAAGAAGCAGTCGTGGCCAAGGAAGGGGAACCCTTGAAGACACAGACGTGACAGTATTTCACTGCTTGAAAATTTGTTAAAACAAGACGTTTCTCATCACTTTGCAATCAATCAAGAAATATTGGAATGAAGAGGCCTCATTCTAGTTCAAATAAAGTCAGCATTGCAAAAGTGTAGCACATATCTTTGCAGTAGTGTTGTCAGTTGGGTCTAATTCACTTTTTGGGAATGACTTAATTCTTAAATTCTTGTTCTTGGCAGGTATCATATCTGATGCAGCTGTTGTTAGCTCTGTGATGATGTTTATTGTCTGGGCCATGAAACAAGAAAGACTAATGGAAGAAAATTCCCTGGATGCTCCATCACAATGGCTACAGTAAGCTCCTGGTTTGTGGCACTTGGTTTATATAGAAAAAAACCTGACACTTTTCATTAGTGATCTAAATTCTTTCTTCCTTTATAACAATACATGTATGTTTTATAAGAACATCAAGGTTCAAATTTGCGAATATTTTAAGAATAAACCTTAGTCCGAGATTCTGAAAGGAATATAATTTTGTGTGCTGAAAATTTGTATAACACATTTATACACTGTATGTACAGTATATATGCTGCACATGTTTTTAACTAAACCATATAAATTCCTTCCTTCTCTAAACGGCAAAACTAGCCAAAAGGCAACCAAAACATACTACATGTAGCTGTATGTTTGATGCTAATAACATTTCTGTAAGAGATTATGCGCGTCATGTCAGCAATGTCTGCCTGGCTCCAAAATTACCTTAACACCATCCAAATCGAAAACAGATGTGTTCAAATGTACTATATTCTAAGAATATTAATAAGAATATGTTCAGCCTGAAATCGCAGAATAATGGGAATACTAGCCTCAGCCAGATAAACAACATTCTTATAACAAAAAGAGTGTAGAAGTGCAATGATAATTTCTCCGCTCCTCTTCTTATGATAACTTATGAAAGCATAAAAAGCTATGCTTGTCTACATTGAATTCTAAGTAAACCTTTAAGTAAAAGGTTTGTTTCTTAGAAACAGCCAGGCCAGGCTCAATTTGCTGTTAATCAAATCTTGTGCCCCTAGAGATGTACCACACAGTTGTTCACACCTTGTTAGTTGTTTTTTATTGTATCATTTCAAATAGCCTCCATTTTGGTTGCAAATAATTTATGCTCAGATATTTCTCCATGGACATTATCTGTTCTGAGAAACAAATAATTTTCCAAGAGTGTACATTGTAGCAAGAACCAAGAAGATCTTGGGGATAGATTGTTTAGCTACGACTTGGTCTATTTCCAGTTTCAATTTTATTTCAAAAGGCATTTAATTAGCCATGTTAGCTGTGATCAAGTTATTGTTGTTTAAGAGGAAAGAAGAGCGAAAAAATAAGCCCTGGAGAGAGCTAAACTAGACTAGAGCTAGACTGGACCTCAAGCTCTTCCCTCACCAGCTTTCTCTTCGTTCAAAAGCGCTAATGAAGAAACTGCAAAGTAATGAGAGCAAAGCACCCTGTCAAACGAGTTCCCAGAATTAATTTTTTTCATAATTTCTCTGGAACAGATCGTTCAATCACAACCGTTCATTCCTCAATATGTTCTTGTCAATGGCAACCGTGAGTATGGGTATGTACGCTGTAACGAACTGTAACTTGTCCTCTTATCCTGAATTTGTTTGAGGGTCCCAGCCAAGTATTTTACGACAATCATTGAATTTAGAACAGTTTTCAATTGTATCCTAAAACTAAAACGAAAGTTATCACTCTAGCCAATCACAAACGACACGGGTAATACAGTCAACCAATCAAGACATGACTCGAAAAGCGGGCAAACACCTGTGATCACCTGTGTGCGAACGAGTTACACTTAGGCTTTGGTTTCACTTTTGATTGGATCAAAACCTGGCATGAGTTTTTAAGCCAATCGTGTGGGGTTGGGATGCAAAACCAATTACTTTTTGACACTTGAATGAAAACCTTTGATTCGTATTTCATTTTTAATTGCATGTAGTAACATGTTTATCACATTTGGCTTGCATATATTAATATTTTCCTAGATAGGGGTAAAATCTGATTGTATTATATCGTATGATCCCAAGAACTGTGCTGACCGGGACCTTGCTTCTTGGCAGCTGTTACCTCACCCAGATTGACTGAGGGAACTATAAGGAGTAGGGCCAACCAAGGGTGCACCAACTAATCACGTGAGCCTGTAAAATCAAAACAATTACAAATATGTCCCTGAGAGTTTGTATCGATTAAATTAATCAAAACTTCACCCTCTTTTAAAGATCAGAATTAGCAACTTCCCGAAAGTACCGACCCTCTAAAAGTAATAGCAACCAGTATTGGGGTATGATAGACACGTCTTGTAAGTTGTTTTGCACTCCCTCCCCCCGTTTGTCGATTAGCCCCTAGCCGGTTAGCCCTCGGATAAAATTTTCATCCTTTACTTCAGTTTCATGCTTTACTATCATGAAGAAGCAGATTGCGGACTTTTCGCACCAAATCTAGATCTGTATTGAGGCACAAACTGGCCAGTAGAAGACTACTTTAACCCGAAGTAACTAGCCTTGTTACTTGTACCTTCTAAACTTGGTAAAGTAGTGCTTTAATTTGTGTTGCAGAGCACCTGTCCCGAGTCCAGAGAATTATTTCTATCTTCGTGTCGCCTACATGTTTTCTGTTTGCGTCAGTGAGGGTTGCAAGTGTTGTTGGATTTGTGTTTTTGACGCAAATGTTCTACTCTCATGAGGTAAGTTGTTTACGAGTTGTTTACGATGTTCATGTCTGCGTGGGGTCACCCGAAAACACTGACCCCCGGTCGTGGACCCCCCTACGGACCCGGTCCATGGACTACCTTACGGACCGGTCCACGGGCCCCTTTTACGGACCCCCCTACGGACCACCACAAAAAATAGGAGAAATGTGGAGGTCTGTGAAATAGTGGACAGTGATGAGGTGAGTTGAATTCCAGGCATGATGCCCTATGATCCACTGGATACTATGCCATTAATACAGCAGCGAATCGACTTCCTATTAGATTTTTTTCGTACGTTTGAATTAAATTTGAACTACATAACAATTGCAGTTTGAAGGAAAAAGGGGGAAATAATTCACTTAACAATTCTTTCGGTATTCAATATCCATGGCTGCCACGAGAGAGGAGACAAGTCGTGTTGTTTTTTGTGAGGCCTGAGTCGAGTTCGTAATAGACTGGGCTGAACAAAACAGTACGCAAATGAAATTCTCGATCTTCAAAGCGCACAGGTCTTTCGTGGTCTTTCATACACCGCCACAGCGAAATATTCAATTAATATTACCTTGCGCCCAAGTCTGTTAATTTTGCCGAAGTAAACGTTCGAATTTTCGCCGACACGAGCGGTCAGTCCATAGGGGGGGTCCGTAAAAGGGGTCCGTGGACCGGTCCGTAAGGTAGTCCATGGACCGGGTCCGTAGGGGGGGTCCACGGACCGGGGTCAGTGTTTTCGGGTCACCCTGTCTGCGTGACCGCCTGACAATAAGTTACTTTCTGTTTTCCAAGTCGGATCCTCTTACATGGCTAGATTGCTTACCAGATATAACTAAATGCTCATATCAAACGTAACTATACCGAATTAATAAATGAGGGTTTTATAAATAATGATCTTATTAAATGTCTTCGTATTTTCATGTCAAACTTAACAGTAGCTTGAGTAATGAGAAAGAGCGACAAAGCATGAAGATCCGTCATTCGCCTGCTGTTTATCTTCAAATAAATTTTAAATTTTTCTTAAACTGATTCCCGCATCTCTCATCCCGCATCTCTCAAACAAGTAAGATATAGTCCCGATATAATACGTGTCCGCATAAACAATTTCTAACTTCCAGCGAAAACGCAGCCAGCGAGGTGCATTGTCGATCAATTATTATGTAATGTGTGAAGTTACTAATTTACTAATTTATTAATATCTAACTGTTTTAGGAAGAAGAGCACTGTTCGATGTATATAGTGGAACCAAAACCAAACAGAGAGATTCTCCGACCTCTTTACATTCGCTTGATAATAATTTTCGTGTACACACAAGTCTTAGTTCGCACTATCGACTCCACTATAGCGTACAATGTTCACGACCTTGGCAACAGAGCTTCTAGTGTGGAGTTGTTTCCATTTGTAACAGGCGTCAGAGTCTGGCGGATTGTACAGCTGTTCATAGTGACAGGTACGTATCTTAATCGGCTGTTCAAGCAGTTTGATTGAAGATGCCTTTCGTACCATGACCTGAGTGGACTGGCTGCCAGGTGCCCAAGGAGTAGAAAGATGCTACACAAGTGTACATACGAGAATCATTAAGACGCTAAAACATTTGCCACTTGGACTTATACGAGATATATAGTAGGCGGTGTTCGAGAGATATACGCTTTATACGAGAGTACATGAATAAACTTCATAATCAAGCTATTTACCAAATAGAAGTTCCTTTTCTCACGTTATATTAGCGCTCATGAGTATACGTTAATATCGCTATTTTGAGGCTATCCCATGGGTAAGGCATTTGAACTTTTTTCAAGGTCTTGTATGCACCAGCTGCCCCTGTACAAATGCCCGTCAAATACCCGGAGGGGGTGAGGGCGATTAGTGGGCTTGGAATTGACAGCTTCCTGAGCCGAATTGATTAAGTTATCCCAGGATTAGCGAGAATTTTGATTTTCTTTTCGGTTAGGGTTTGTGTTTGTATTGTTTCTCCTTCAGTTTTGACTTGAATAATCAGTAGTCCTCGTTTCGATTCGCTTTATCGTTGCTTAATGTACTTAACCAAACTTTGATTGACTCCTGAAAGATATCAATATAAAACTAAACTGCAGACTAAACGGGTCAAGATGAAAGAGGCACTTTACATACTAAAACAGTGCGATAAAAAAAAGAATACAAAAAAAAAAAATATGTAACAAATTAAGAAGCAGTGTATTACATTGTGATAAAATACGAGAATTTGAGAACACAGGGAAATGTAGAAAACACGAGCTGCAGGAGACTGTTTCCTGCAGTTCTCGAGTGTTCTCAAATGTCCGGAGTTTCATTTGCTTTATGATATAGAGATTATGTAGCGAAAAAAATGATAAAACACGCTTTTTCTATGTTTTATACTCTGATTAAACATGGGTTTTTGACCAATCAGAGTGTGGGTCGGGTCTTATCATTATAATTTACAAATATCCACCACTTTCACCAACACCGAAGTGAATAATTGTTTTAGTAGATACCACACAAGCTGAATAACTAGCGGACCAAAGAGAAACTTTACTTGTTTAAGAGTAACTTTATTTAAAACGGGAAGCCATTTTGTTTTTCTTTGGCTGCTCGGAGCTGAATAGTACTTGGCTAATCACCTCCGAGCTAGCCAATCAGCGAAAAGCACTCTTCGCGAAAAGCACTCTTCGCGAAAAGCACTCTTCGTTTATGTGGTATATACTAATTGGAGATAAAGTTAATAAGTTTTTGTTAATAGAATGCTGTATTGTCTCGAGAGTGGAAAGAGCTACAAGGAGACTTAAGTACGAAAGTTTGCAGGCTTCACCTGACACACGTCACATCCCATAAGTTAGCCCCTCTACCTACAACCAACATGAGGAGCGAGGGCTTGGAAAACGTCACTGGTTTGAAATTCAAAAGTCGTACTCGATCTCGTACTTGTTGTGCAATCTTAAAGTGTCCGTATTGCGGACCGTCATGGTGTTTTAACATTCTAAGAACTTTTCTGATGCGATAATTGCCGATAATTGATAATAATTGTTTAAGGGAGGCTTTCATGGTTCGGCGCATGTCTGTATTAGTTATTCACCTGTGCACGCTCTTTGGCACGGGCACAGTTTTTCATTGCTTATGAACCAATCGTACAAGTTACCTAATTTCGCATGCAGATAGCTATTAAATCATCAACCGTAGAATAAACTGTACACTAAATTCAACGGTCGACAACGTTGAAATCTGAAATCTTAGGATATTGGTCATTGGTTATTCTGCCACGACTAACTATGGCATGTGATTACTAAACTACATTCGAGTAGGGTTTTTAAAGCGATAACACTGATAAGACGCGAACAAAAGAATTTCGATATAGAGACATGCGCCGAACCGTGAAACCCTCCTTTAAGTCAGTGACATAGCAGACATAGTCATGAGACCATCCAGGATTGATTGGTAAGTTTGTGATATAAGCGTCAAATCAATCAAAAGGCAGAAACCACTGACATCAAACCAACCAATTGTGTTTATAAAGGGTGAACGTTTCTAAAGAAACTGTGGTGCTGCGTCGGTCAGTGGGGTTAACAAGGTAATTTGGGTATATCGGCTAAGATGACAATGTAAATTGGCCACCGTAACGAGTTAAAAAGCTGACGTTTCGAACGTTAGCCCTCCGCTCTTTATGTTTATGCTATTATCACATCTGATGAATAATAATGTGCGCACTCACTCACTGCCTGACATGCTGACTGGCACATAGAACAGCAACAACTACAGTCTGTAATTCAATTCAAGAACGGGTTAAATTTGGTTAAATCCGTTAGATGTTGCCATGACGACCTGTGAAATCCACAGGTTTGTTTTCCTTGGCGCACGCAGGTCCCTCGGGAGTGCCAAATGCGTTAATGTCAGCGCCATCCTTTGTTGGCAAAATCAGCACTGCATCATGGGAAGCCATGGAAGGATCTTCGTCAAAGTAGTTGTACGGGCGCAGGAAAAAGCTGGCGGAGTTGGCGGCGGTGGCGGTATTCGGGATGTCTTCGGAATGTGGTATGTGCATCAAGCCTACCGTAACCCAGGCGACCAGGTCTTCATTCACGATGCTTTCGTTATCTGCTGTGAAATTTGCGAAGTCAACAACAGGGTCGTATAAGCTATTTTGATTGTAGATAGATGTGCTTTTTTCTTCCTTTTCCTTGCGTTTAGTGACCGTCATTTGATTCAGTGACCAAGCAGCTCCTCTCACCAGCTCCCACTCTTTTGGATACATTTGCTTCATCATGTCCCGGATGTGAACACGGTATCCCCGGTTGACGCCCACTGCATTCACATTTCCTTCGCTGAAGAAATTGAGGTACTTGGGATGGTCAAAATTGTTATGATAAATAGCTTCTTGTTCGGATTTTTTCAAGCTACGACTTACAACTTTCTGCACTCGTTTTTCTTTGGGAAACCAAGGGTTTGTAATGTTTTCCACTTTAATGTCAACAGTTTCAAAGGAGTTCTTTCTTCCACCGATGTCCAAGTCCACTTTATAGTTGATCAAGTGGTCGTGAATGGTGCCGGCAACCCCAGCATGGATCTGATTACCGTAAGACGCCTCATCGGATGTCCAAAGCGTAGCCTGTACATATCCACTCGTCGAAACCCTGGCTTCTATAACTCCGTTTGGATAAAACAAATAATCGTAAATGTAATCATAGTTATACGCTGTGGATGCGGAGCGCAATACCAAAGCACTTCCCGGCATTCCTCCGTAAAACCTGTAACCACCTTCAAAGTTGTTGTCAAAATGTCTGCGTAATGGCAGTCCAAGGTCAATTTCAAACAAACACAGGGAGTTTTTAAACTTGGCGGGCTCACCGCTGCTAACAAAATGAACTGCGTCAAAGAATGTAGCCGTGTTGGGACAGTCGATGCCTGGAACTAACTCAAACTTGCTGTATCCCATTCCCCAGGCGGCATCGACATAGTCTGTCATCATTTGCATGGGACTCCACCCTGAGTAGAAAGCTGCCGCCTCCTGCAAACTGAGCTCGTACACGATTCTTTGCTCGTCGAATCTGATATCAAACAGCTGTACACCGGTGGAACTGCGGGAGCGGAAATCAAAACTCCACTTCATGTATTCCACGTGATGTCCACTGACTGTGTAGCGCTTGCCATCGGGTTCCACCAGCTGTGGTGGCCGCAGAGGCTTTGGAGGCTGCGGCTTTCCGCGGCGAAGATAGGACGAATATAAAGGCGTTTTATCCGAGGAAGATGGTGCAGGAAGGAACACTTTGTAGATAGAGCCGTTGTTGTAAGCGTGCATTAATTCCTCGACACTATCGAAAGATTGATTATAATAAAATACTTTCTCGAGCTTCCACAATGAAACATCGCTTCCTTGTGTATTAAGATATATCTCAAAACCGACGGGATGTATGTAACTGCCCTGCAATCGCCGCAGAAACCAGATCCATTTTTTTCGTAGACCAAAGACGCCCGGTGCGGATTCAGACCATTCCAGACAGCGATCTGTACAGCCGCTGTATGTATACCCATCGTAGCTTTCGGTCAAGAGTTCATAAGCTTGTTTAGTCACGTTTATCATGATACTCTCAATAACGTCGATATCTTTTCCACCTGGTGGCCGCGAATCAAATGGAATCGGATATTTCTGACCTGGGCCGGTTGTTTCAAGAAGATTTGTCGGTTTCGCTGCTGGATTCACCAGATATTCCCTCACCTCCGGGTTGCTTCGCCCACCATAGTAAATGACAACTCGAGCCTTGCGTTCAGGCTTCGGGGCGTTGTTATTGTCGAGAAAATTGAGTGCTTCAGCTTTGGGCGGTTGCTGCAACTCGATCAAATATATGTAGTTGTCGTTGATGGCCGCATCTTCATAGGGTGTGACATTCAGAGACGGTTGACTGAGAATGTAATCTCGCACTGCGATGATTTCATCCTTGGATAAGTCGTCGTATAGACCTGACGAACGTGCTGGTGAAGATGTCAACTTTGTTGTCTCTGGGCAGAACTCTTTGAGGCCAGAAGACGATTCATTTTCCGCTGGATCAGTTTTATCTTTTGTTGCGACTACAATTAATGCGATGAGCAGAGCAAGAGACAATAAAGCGAGTAGAACAACCAGAATTTTCAAAACGAGCTTCGTTTTGTCGTCTTGTTTCTCCTTTGTGGATTGCATCAAGTCCTGCTTCGCTTTTTCGTCTTGATTCGCCATTGTCGATTGCTAATTGTGTGAAAACACTCTCTGTTCAGTTACTTCGTTTTGTTGTCCTCTTCGCCAATGTTTATTGCTAACTGTTTGAAAACACTCTCGCGTCAGAAAAACAAAAACCTGATACTCAGATAAGCGTGACGAGGAATATTCAGCCCCGGCGACGGGGCATGAATGCCCGGATTGTTATTACATAACTATTGCTTCAGTCACGATACTGAACAGGGGCTGCTAGTTTATTTGAAGGGCAGAAGATGGATACTGAATGGATACAGGCACATAATACATTTGCAAGTAACAAACAACAGCGTTTTGCGTGACATTTCGCGTGACATATTATTGGTTTTAATACTTAAATATTGCACTTTCTATCGAACATGATTACATTGATTAAGCAGCTCGATGTAGGAATCGTGTTCAGTTAGTTTTACACGTGTCGATATGGATAGCTTCCCGTTTTAAAGGTTTTTACAGTTTAATTGGACTCTGGAATCCCGTCACTAAGTGAGTCAGTTTTATGTTGGTTTTTTCCGTTTTCTAGGCTGCGTTACTTTCCCGGGGGAGGGGGGTACTCCCCTATATAAGGTATATAGGTATGTGCCGCCCCAGAGGGTATGGTTTTTGAGCCGTTTTGGTCTGAAAACGGG
>OMLO01001891.1_pt1 | contig 16513 bp, 14 predicted proteins | sample 1674811 | NCBI WGS metagenome assembly OMLO01 (sample SAMN06265003, study PRJEB25207) | coral metagenome | isolation source: Coral host | place: Mexico:La Bocana,Puerto Morelos, Mexico | collected 2008-11-13 | reverse complement strand
ACAACAAACACGGAAAGATATAATTTTTACAAAAGCTAAAAATAAAATGCTTATATCGAAGCTTACAGGGATGTGAATAACGTATTTGGCTTGAATGGCTTATAGCAAAATTTCGAATTGCTGAAATGCCGATGTTATAAGTAAAAGTTATTCCCTGAGTTATTTCCAGAAGAGTAAATTTCCCGACAATTTCCGAAAATTTACGAAGATTTTCGTGTCATTCCATCCGAAATATTGCAGGACTCGCGGGTCATCAAAACGAGTCAGCGCAAACATGGTGGAATCAAGCTAGGTGACCCATAGCGGCCTCTTTAGCACCAAATTTTTCTTAGAAAGTTTACGTTTGCCACAGACAGGATGACAATATCATGCGTTATCAAACTGTTATTGGCTGCTTTCTTGACTAGTGAAATTTCCAAGCCGGGTCGTGGTCAGACGAACACTGGTAAGCCGCAAAGCTTTCAATGTTTCCCTTCGCAGCGCCGGTTTTGGTCAAGTTTGCTAGTTAGCTAAATATAATGTGCATCAACTGAAAAAACTCTCCTTTAATCCCTTGACCGAAGCTGCCAATTTGCGTATTTAAGTAAGTAATAGCTGTCTATGTATGCTTCAAGTCGAAGCTTTAATATGCATGCCACCTTCAGATCATGTAGCTCAGAACGGGACCCCTCTAGCAACACAAACTTGCTATGAAGGAATTTTGATCTTCAAGTCTTAAGTTTTCGCTCGCCTTACCTTCGGCTTTGCTGTTTTTTATATGAATAACTGTTACAAAGTAGCTATTAACATAGCATTCGATTCTCAAAAGTAACTTTATTTACATACAAGTGTAAAGCCTGCCTTACTTGTAGAATTTTAATTGGACAAATGACTTTTCCGTCGCACAAACATGTATAGCCGTGTTAGAAGAAAGCTTTGAGTTTGATTCATCGTAAGCTTAAATCCTATATACCTTTCTAACATAGTAATAAATAGCAAAAGTACTAAGAGGAAAAACCAATTTTTAAAGCTTTTTTTATATGAAATCTCTAGAGATTCCTTTTGTACCAAAATATTAGCTTGTTGTTAATTTACAGTCATTTGCATTTTCTTAATTACTAAGGAAACATGATGTAATTCGCACAATTTCAGCAATGCTTGCTTCCTTCGAAGATAATTTGCTTATTTGTCCTCTTGTTATTTTTTGTTAGGCTGGTAAAATTAAATAGTAAACTGGGCAGACATTTCAGGGTATTAGTTTTGACTAGATACAAAAATAGGCTTGTTAGGATTCTGAGCTTGGTTTTCTCCTGAGGTTGTTAATAAATAATAAAACATGGTGTGATGAACAAGGGTTGTAAACTGGGTGTATTTAACATTGTCTTTGCTGCATATAGATAATTGTTATGTGCCAGTAGGAGGTCCATTTTGAGAAAAACTTTGCTAAGTCAATAATAATTCTGATGGCAAAGTGTTTTCTTGATACTGACCAACTGAAGACAGCAAATGATGTTTTATATTGAATAACAATGCCAAAATAATAGCGAAAGATTTTGAAATTTGAAAAGTATACAAAGTAAAACCATATAAAAGCCAGCATATACGAAAATAGCTTTCTCGCTGATAGCTTTCATTACTGATTCTGTCTTTTACATAACCTACAGCATACATAGATTTATGTCAACGAAAACCTTAAGTTTCTAACAAGAGCATATGAGTGTTCCGTTGCTAAGGCTCGGTATCATGAAAGAATTACTGGCATAATTAGCCAATTCAGGATTCAGGATTCTGGACCCCTGAGAAGTTTAAGTAAAAATAATAACATGCAGTTATGAATTAATTTTAAATGCTAACTACTATTTTGACATTTGTAATGTCAATAACTATTATATATAACATTTGTATTGTTAGTAGCAACAACACATCATGAACACAACATCATGGAATGTAATGTCAGTAATTACCAATGCACACAGGTGGTTTATCGACTAAGCATGAATTAACGCAACTCAATATTGGCCAAGTTCTCTCTTTGCATGTGTATGGACTGATAAATCATCATATGGAGTCAAGATCTATGATCATACCAAAAAGAACAAGGACAACATCCTGCCATGTTGAGCAAACAAGCTTTGTTAAGAGATGATTTATTATATAAAAAAGAATACTACATCCTTTGTGGGACACAGCGGATCCTGAGCAGGCAAGATAGCGACATCTTGCTTGCTCAAGTAACCAACCACAATATGCAGGATTTGGTTCATATTGCTTGCTCATAGAGCTAGCCTCTATAATACATTAATAATTCACACAATACCAGTAAATTTTGATTGTTTGTTTTTCTTTTATTATAAGTGACTCATTTCTTGTATGATTTTCTGTTTTAGGTTTGCAGAATCTGTCAGAAAGTGAAAAGTTCAACCTTGAAGCAATCACCAAAATACACTTTCACTTGGATGATGATAGGAATGGAAAGGTTGACTTGAGTGAATCAAATGGGGTGAGTGCTCAGTAAGGGGATAAAGTCTATATATGAGTCAAGACGCCCATCAGGCTGTATCGTATCCCAGTTTCCTTAGCATGAAGCAACTAGGAGTATTTCTACTCCTCCTGGATGGAGTGCTAGTCCATTGCAGGGTTAGCCCAAGCATTATGGCTTGCCGGTACCCATTTATACACCTGGGTGGAGAGAGGCACTCTGAAAGTCAAATGTCTGGCCTTAGAACACAACACAATGTCCCTGGCCATGACACATACCCAGACCACTTGATCTGGAGTTGAGCACACTGACCATGAGGTCACCCTGCCTCCACAAGTGCTCAGTAATTCTTGTGAATAAGGAAGTGAAGGCTCTTTTCCCTGGCTTGGGGGAATTTTCAGCTGAGAGTCATAAGGCCAAAACTAAAAGGTAATCACTCTGGCCAATTTCAAAGAGCAACCCATTGAGCCAATAGAAACTTCTAGATAGCAAATGTTTATCTGATGCAAGTTGTAGGAAAATGTGTGAGCAAGTCATGACTGTTTTTTTGTTTTGTTTTAATTCGGATAAGAAAATGGTGTGAGTTTTAAAACCAATCGCAGAGCATAGTTATACAAAGCACAAAGCGAAATGAAAATTAATTTTTAATTAATAACAAAGTGAAAACAATCTTTGACTTCACTATTAACTATATTTTCTGGTATATGTAATAACACACTCGGACAATACAAAGGCATAATAGGCCAAGGCTCACAGCTGGATCTTTGATCAGTAACACGGCTAGCACTATAGCCATTAGGTTGTTGTATTATATCCCACATGCCCATGCTATGTAATAGGAAATTTCTAGATTATCGTGTGCCTCTGTTTCAAACAAAGGAAAAAGAGTCTTCATGTGAAACCTATCACATGAAAATGAGTTTGATTTGCATGAAAATGAACCTGTAGAGGAAAGACATTTTCATATGAATTGTTTTGCACTAAGACTCTATTTGGCACAGAAGCCCTTTGCAACATGGAGATGGCCTATTGGCTATATGCCTTCTTTCACCTTGAATTAAGTTATTAATGCGAAAAGTATAAAACTGTTAATTTGTAATATTCAGATTCTTGATTTGTTTGAATTCTGATCATTAGTTTATGCGAGATGAACTAGAAGTTACTGATGAAGAACGACATTCACACTTCCACGGAAATGATGACTTGATCTCTGTGGATGAACTTTGGGAAAGCTGGATACAGAGTGATGGTCAGTACTCATATATAATAAGAAACTTAGGCGCAGTTGTTTTTGAGAGGCATATGTAAATTGTTTTCTTTACTTCAGCATTTACAGTATTAGTGACCCTTTCTTAAAAATGTTGGGGAGGGAGGCAAACAAGAAATGCTTCAGAAGCAAGGGCATACCAGAAAACTTCCAAATGACATCTTTGCTTAAAAACCTCTCTGCTTAAGCTCTGTAGCAGTAACGGTAACTTCATTCATTTGGCTTGAATCCAATTCTCTACATACATTTGTGTCAAAATATGAACCATGTTTCTTGCCCTGGAATGACATGTGGGACACTGTTTTGAGATGCACTGATTCTCCAACCAGTCATCTTAATATGTTTAAACTGTATGAAGGCCTGGTTCACACTACTGACATATGACAAAAAAGCAGCAAAGTCATCTAAGGAAAAAACACTTCACATTGTTGCTTTATGTCACAGTTGTTAACAACGCGACATCATAGCAACATAGTTGGAATATACCGCTGATAATTATATTATAATTGTGGTTATGAGATTAACAATGACAGGAAAAAGAAGATCTTTTCTCTATGTTGCTGCATGTATGTCCAGGTTGTTGTTTAGTTGTTATGTTAGGTTTAATATTGCGCATTAAATCATTAACATTTTGTGTTATTATGTTATAATAATTTTATTACAGTTCACAAATGGACGAATGCAGAAGTCATTGACTGGCTAACAAATTCTGTTCATCTGCCACAATATGCTGACATCTTCAGTTCTGCAGGAATCAATGGATCAGTTATACCACGGTTTGTAATGGACATTAAAATGACTATTTTAACGATAGTTTCAAATCCATAGCCATATTACAGAGTAGGACCTAGACTATTGAACAGGACTAAGAATTTTGAATACTTAATAGGTTAACTGAAACTATCTGTCTGGGAGTCCTGCAATTCTCAGTTTGTTCTTTAATAAATAAAAATTATAGTTCTTTAGTAAATAATAATATTGACATTTTTAGACAATTTGGAAAAAGATACCAATATATGTGACATTTTTTTATCTGATTGTGTAATTTAATACATGGTGTACATGTCAGAGCAAAGAACTTCCACCTGTCTGCCCGTCCAAGACAAGTACGTTTTGACCTCGGATGAGTGGACTCCCAAAAGCACTTGTCCAACGGGACAAGTAGAATTTACTGGATAATTTTTTCCATTGAGTTCTTGGTTTCCCAAGCATTAAGACTTGGTATAAAACTTATCTGGTTTTTCTTGACTGTCTGCTTCTTTTTGCTCAAAAACCAAAAAAGTATTTTAAATATAACCACTTTGGCACTGTTTTGTTGAAGACTGGTATCCACATTTCATACTTGGAATTAAATAACCTGGTGACCTGATGGCAATAACATGGTCTTGTTAGTAATGTCACTTGTGGCCACAAATTACAAAACAAAGTGAGTGATTGTACATGAGTTACTAATTGAATGAAGTGATTAGCAATGAAGTAGGAATGATGTAGTAGTGGTACATTATGTGTTCAAAGAAATAATAAAACCTTTCTGAAATGTATCTTCCTGAAAAGGTAATCACCACGCATTTTAAAAGCACTGGATAATTCACCTGAAAACCGCGGGAGATAAAATCAAATCACTTTGTCTTGTTTCACTGCCAGTGTGCACAGTGATAGCAAGTTTGCTTGACCTGTGGAAAATCGGCAGCAAAAGAAAACCTGAATCCCCCTGAGAGCAAAAACATGACAGTGAAAAAGTTAAAAAATAGGAAGAGGGTGGGATTCGAAAGTTCCAGCCATCATGGAAAAAGGAATTCCCCATGGCTGCAGATAATGACATAAAGAAAGAAGTGTTCTGTGCCAACCTTCTTCTAATTAAGAAAAAAAATTGGTGGAGTCTTGCGTAGTACATAAAGCATGTAAAAGGATCCCATCTGTTTGTTGGAAATTTAGTTGTACTGATATGTGCATGGTTACTGAGAAACAACAAAATGAGATTAACGCTTAAGACCTGGTACATTCAGACTGGAAATTGCATAACCAATGAGCTTTTAATTTATTCATTTTTTTTTTATTAAATAACTTTTTTTTTTTTGGATAAGTGCATTTCACTTACAGACAACCAAAATCTGTGTGGCATTTGTCCAATGGACAAGTGGTGGATGGAAAAAAACATTTTTTGCCCTGCATGAAGATTTTAGTGTTAAAGATTATGTTATGGCTGACCTTGCATCTTGTAGTGATGCTTATTAATATGAATGGTGTTTGAATTTATAACAGGCTATTTTTAATTGAGGCAAACTATATTATGTATTTGCAACTTATTTAAAAGTACAATATGAATTTTTTTATTATAGAATATGCAGTGAAAATCTCTCTTTGCCATAGTGCGAATAGAGTATCACAATCAGTGGCATTTTCGTTTTTTTTTTCTGCTTTCTTGCTTTAAAAACAAAATAATGACATTTAAGCTACAACTGAAGTTAGGAGATTTTGTAAGATATATCAGAAAATTTGCAAATAAGAGAACTTTGCATTTGTCAGATGTCCAGTATTAGCTATTTTTGCATGAAGCTCTCTGAACAGCAACCAACATAGCAGCAAAACAAGTGCAAAATACAATGTTCTTTATATAATTACTCAGTTTCACAGTTGGAGGTCTGTGTCTTGAAAGAGTGAGGGTACTGAATTTGATTCTATCCCAAGAACATCCTCAGTCAAATCATCGTAATTTTTGAAGCGTTGGGCTGTCAAAATTTCCTTGAACTTTGTAACTGTTTATATTACATGATATTGATATTAAATTTCAGTATGATTTATTGTTTTGTTTACATAAACAACATTATAGGCACACAGTACAATTTGTAACCTTACTGATACTTACAGTTTAGTTTAAAGGCTGAAATGGATTTTCAATGATTTATTGCATGTCAGGTTTCAGGTACCATAATTTGTTATAAGCTTCCTCAAATAAATCATTAGCCAGAAGCTTCATTTGGAATTCAATAAATTTAAAAAATGCCCTGAACATGTTTACATGGAATAAGCATAGTGTTAATGAAATGCAAAGAACATAGCACACTTTAGCTAAATGATGAATTCAGCAATCAACAGGTGGTTTGCTACATACATGGTCAAATTTCCAATTTGTCAATACATGCTGTTGACTGTGATCCTGTTGTGAGAAACCTAGAATTAATTTACAACAGGCATAGATCTTCCTATGTTGCATCCATTTTTTTCATTTTTCAGAGTTTTTCTGAAAGGAATGAATAAACCTTTTGAAGGATGATTCATTGAAAAAAGAAATGAATGCATACTTTAATGCTATTTTTTGGTGTACAATTACTGTAGTTATGTATTCATGTTTTAATAAAAGTACAAAGTCACACTTATAAGGTGTAGCTGTGTTCCATATTTGGGTTAAGTTTGGCTTCTGTTATACTATAAATGAAGTTAAGCTGCCCAACATCTCATTTTGTGATGTGCAGGCTGGCAGTAGAGGAGAATGGTTTACTGCAGAACGAACTGGGAATAAAAGATCCAAAACATCGCAAGAAGATCGGCTTACGTGCCATGGATATTGTTCTTTTTGGACCACCATTTGGTAGGTACACTTAAATTTGTATTTCTTTCTACAAAGTTCACAGTTTTAAGAAATCTTCTTGGAAATTGATCATGCTTATTTTCTCTTTGAATATCAAGATATTCTTCTGTGGAAAGTAATTATTTTAAATACTTTGTAGAAAAGTTTTCATTGCAGGATTATCAAAACAGTCAGTTAGAGGTGGCTCAAGGGTGGGGTTATAATTTTCTTCAAATAGATATATGCAGTATTTTTGCGTTATTTAATAACTAATAGCAATTTTTGATCATAAGTTTGGCTTTTCTTTTTTTTTTTTCCCAGTAAACATTTTCAGTCAAATCCTTTTTTTTCTGTTTTTGTATAGTAATGTGTATCAACAGTACATGCAATTTGTTGCATCTACATTTGCTTTTCAATTCTGGAGTTGAGCCAATATTATTCATGAATTCTGCAGGTGGTGGCTCAGAGACTCAGCAATAATAATGTTTAAGTTTGAAAAAGATCTGCACACAGTGTTGTTGGAAAAGATTCATGCATTCAAACATGCAGTGATGCAAATCTACATGTAACAAATCTAAGAAGGAAAGATTCTTATCACTTACATTAACTTGAGACAAATACATGCAAGTGATCATGATGAAGGAGGTTTTACTGGATGCTAAATTATTACACTATTTTTGTAAGAGCATTGAGATTTTACTGAAAGATGTAATTCACTAGAAATAAATTATTTTAATTATTATTGTTATTGTCGTTGTCATCATCATCATCATCATCATCATTATTATTATTATTATTATTCTGTTCTGGGAGCACCTGTGTATCCTACTATTCACTATAATAAGATTGTGAACTACATGGCTGCAATTTGCACCTAAATAAGCAGTCTGGCAAAGTCCCCCACAAAGTGTTGTAAAGCGCTTTGAGCCTTGGGATAAAGCGCTATATAAATTCTCACATTACATTATTATTATTATTATTACATAAACTGTGATTGAATTGCCTCCCATACAGGGCATCATGGTAATACCCCCATTTGCTTCCTGTTACTGACTGATTCCCTAAGATTGAAAGAGACTTAACATATCTACCGGTATGTGGGTTAACAACATTTCCAAACAAAGACTGTTACATGTAATTTCCCAGTTTCAGGGCACAGCCTTCTGAAGGATGTTGTTGTAGCATTTTCTGTTTTGGTTGCTACTGTTGGTTGCTGGATGGCTGTATTACAGAAACGTAAAGCAAAAGAACAGATGGAACGCATGATGAAAGACATGAAAATACTGCAACAGGCTGAGGATACTCTTCAGGAGTTACAGATAAGGTAAATAGAGTCTGTATACAAGCCAAGTGACCCATCAGGGCTGTGCTTATCCTGGTTTCTAGGAGTATTTATACTTTCCGCAGGATTGGATGCTAGTCCATAGTAGAATTACTCCCAGCATTATAGGTTGCTAGTACCTATTTGTACACCTGGGTGGAGAGAGGCATTGTACAAGGAAAGTCCCTGGCCAGGGATTGAAACTGGACCGCTTGATCCAGAATTGACCTCTTGCCCTGAGGAAGACCTTATCTTGCCAAGTGAAAATCAGCACTGAATAAAACACACCACCTCTATTTTCTGTTCTGGCCTGCCATCTGAAGCAAGCTGAATATCCAAGGAAAAATGATTTTTACTGGTTTAAGATAGCATGGGTTAGGGATAACCCAGTTTAAGATAGCAGGAGGATTCAGATGTTTTCTCTGTTCAGATCCAGAGTGGACAATACAATTCATGATGAACATTACGATGTACACTGCATCTGATTACTAGTTCCAGTGTGACAACGGAAAATATTGAAGTTAAGAAACCTTTTCAGTTATCATTTACATGAAGCACACAGCAACAATAATGAGTAAAAATATAATGTGTGTCTTATGTCATGCATATAATAATGTGATTCCTTTTCAGGTTGGCTAAAGCTGAAGACAATCATCAAATAGCCATTGCCGAGAAACTTGATTTGGAAGCAAGACTTAATGAGGAGAAGCAGATATCAAAGGTATCTAAGCTGGCTTGCTTCTTACATGCGCATGTACAAACCAATAAATTTTTTTGTATTGTTCTGCAGAGACATGATGATAATTTATGTTTCTTAAAAAACGTAAAAGAAATGAAACGTTCCTGGTAAAAAATTTTTTATTAGACTGTGGTGATTATTCTTCTATATTCTAAATATATTATATTATTGTATTTTAAACTGATCTCATCTGATACCATGGTGAACTTTCAAGTGTAGCCAAATTTAATTTACCCTATTCTCCCCTACATCTGCGTAATTTTGGCAATTATGTCGCACACATAATATTTTTCCTTTGGTCTGGACAACCATCTACTTGTTATGGTACTAAAACAGAAGCAAGGTATTTAATGTAGTACGGTAATGAGGGTCAAGAAATGCTAGTGGTGAAGCTTGGGAAATGAGAGAAAACATCATGGACCCAGGTTTCATATTTGTTCTGTTTTACAGACTGAAGCCCAGCTGTTGTCTGAAAATCGCACTGGGACAGAAGAACAAATACAAAAGCTGAAGCTTGCAGAAGAGGAGTTGGCACAGGTATGTCATTAGGAGTGTAAGTCAGGAGTTAATTGTTTCAGATCATCCTTTGGAGTCAAAGATGGCCATGTGTTTGAAGGTGGCTGATGAAGCCACACGTCATGGGATTGCACACTTGTGACTAAGGTACTCTAAACATGTTAGAGAAAAGTAGTAGCTGGAATGTTTCTCAAAAGGCTAATTACCGATTAAAGGATAAAATCTTTTCATTCTTGGGGATGAGAAGAAGGGTGGTCATTCTACTCTGATCTGTGTCTGTGGTGTTAATAGACTAGGAATACAGTTTCTCTCAATGGATAGGATTAAAGATACTAGTCCTTTGGTAGATACATGTATCCCCATGGTATTTTAATTTGCAGATTTGCCATCTCCCCTAAACATTTGTGGAGATTGTTATGTATCTTGAGTAAGGTGTCTTAATGCTCATAAACTGTAGTAAACCTGTTGACCAATGCTGCTGAATCGAGACCTTAGTGGTAGTCACTAATGGGCCACCTCATGGGTCTTCCATGCCCTGCCCTAAAAAGAGCAAAATTTAACACAAAGTACCGGTAGTTAATAGTAGTCCTTTTTCTGGTGACACTGTTTTAGGTTCGCCGAGCATTGAGGAAGGCTGAAAAAGAGCTTGAGTGCCAGTCATGGAAGGCACCATCGGTTCTCAAACAATGGCTTCAGATGACATTTGATAAAGAAACTAAGCACTTTCATCATAAAAGAGCTGTTGCTTTAAAACAAATGAAGGAAGCAAAAGAAGCGGTATGTTTGGAATCTGTGACCTCACATACAGACTAGACTGAGATGCTTTAATGTAGTGACTGTCAGTTTTGTTATGTTCAAGTCTCCCTCTAGACATAGGAACTGAATAGCCAGTGTGCTTTAAAGTCGCCCTTCTTGAAAGAAAAAATCTGCAAGACATTGTCTGTTTCTTAATCATGTTCAAGGCCATGCAAAGTGTAATGTAATTATTGAACTCCATGTCTTGCAATTTATCAGTTGCATGATTATCAACTTCAATGTGCACGGACAAGCTCTTTGATTTTCTTTCAGGGTAGGTGACTGTAACACTGGTTAGGACACAGGGATGTTTGGGGAAAATAACCCTGTTATAGTAGCCTTCTCTATGTTAAACTTGTGTAGGAGTTTCTGCAGTATTGATGACTAAATGGTGACTAGACTAGTTCTCGTTTGTTTCTTCGTAATTAGTGTGAGAGAATCAAGAAGAAAAGAACAAGCTTGATTGGATCTCTTCGCCTGGCTCATGATTTGTCAATTGATGAAGTTGATCAGAAGATTCTTGCTGCAAGGTATACAATCATCATCTGTCCTTTTCATGTTCTTTGATTAGGTGTCTGAGTGTACATACAGTATCTCAAACATGTCATATATTATGATGTGCCTTGTGGAATCAGGTAGCAAGGGGTGGTGCATATTCTTTTTTTGTATTGCTTGCCACATCCTTGGGCTTTCAAAAATCCCTATATTTTCCTGACTTGATTATTTTATACTCAACCAACCTACCCAGAGATCATTATCTTAAGTTAATGTTTTGGTCAGGTAGGGGATGTACACCCCCTCCCTTACATGAAGCCTTCTTCTTGATATTCGCTTTTAAAATTTGTTTACGTCACCAGTCAGTTACATCATTCCTTAGTGGTGCACCCCTTCCTGAGGAAAATCCTGAATCTTTCCCTGTCAAGAATATTCTATGTTATCTACATTTCAAATCAGGTGACATACTTACCTAGTAGTTTTGTTTTTCGATAGATCAGCTCTTGCTGAAGTTACCAATGAGCTTGAGGAGAGGCAGCACAGGTGGTCTCAAATAGAATCACTTTGTGGATTTCAGATTATGTCACAGACATCATTTGGCATTGGGAAAGATAATGGGACACGTTCTCGCTCGGGTTCTGCCATAGCACAAGCTCTTGTTAATGTTGCTAATGTGGCTGGGGTCAGTTCGGGAAGAAAAATTTCTTCAAGTGCAAGTCCTTGGAAAACAATTTCAGAAGTCAACACAGAAAGCAAAGAAGATCTTCCTCCCACATACTCCACTGCTACTGGTAATGTAGGCTTGCTTGATGCTCTTAATGAACCTTCTGCCCAAAAAAAAAACTCAGCGGTGCCAGAGTGTGATGATGATCATAATAGCTTTCAAGATATCACGCCAGAAACAGAAAATGTGTCTTTATATACAAGTGATAGTCATCCAAGCCATCAGATAGGAGCAGAGGCTATGAATGATGCCACAAATGCAGTGGAATCAAAAACTTCAGGCAAGCATCCAGAAGACTTAGTGCTATCTTGTGGGCAGTTAGAAGAGGACGAACCTGCTGTGAATGGTGCCCTGTCTGAGTCATCAACTGGGAAATCGAAAAAAAGATTGAGTTGGTTTGGCAAGAGACAAGATTCTACCACTGAAAGTGAATCTTCCTCAGCACCTGAAAATGATGACGAAACCAAAAGAAAGGTCAAATGGTTGTGGAGGTCGGCAGTTCGCAAGTCAAAGGCGCAGAGGAACCCAGCAAACAAAAGGGAAGATGATGCCCCAGTTGCCACGTCACTGGAAAAGTTGAAATCAGGATAAACTCAACTGGAGGTAGCTAGTATTGGGTACGTGCCTAGTTTGACTGTTTCTGTGCAGCACACGTATGACAGTGATCCTTTCTGCAGGCAGCTTGTTTTCTTGAAAACTTCTGCAGTTGTCTGCTCGAAATCCAGCTGGCAGCTTGTGGTTATCTTGGCCAAGTGCTGGGCACGTCTTTTGGCCATGTTGGTGTTGCAAGTACAGTTGCTGTGCCTAGTTCCTTTTTTTGGAAGAGCTGGATGTACTTTGAGGATGTTACGACTTTGAGGTGGAAGTGTCTTTAATTAGGGTTTTATCTGGTGTATAAATAATATTTTCTTTCGAAATAAGACATGAAAATAGAGTGGAAATTAGTTGAAAATTACATATATATGAGGCGATATGTTTTTTACAATGTACAATTTGTACAGTACAAAGGTTTATTTGTTGGTTGAGATATGTAATATTCAGTTACACGGAAAAATTTACTTTGAGGTATGTAAAAATGTTTTAAAAGCACCATGACTCATAATTATTGTGGTTTTATTGGGATGAAATTAATATTTTTATTCAGACTCTAAAGCTTGTAAATAATGTTTAGGTGTATAATATTAGAACTTTCTTTGTGTCATCCATACTGTCTATTTCTGTTATTTATGTATTGATTTTAACAATTTTACTATCTATTTTCAACTGAGGATATGCAAGGGCTGCCACAAAATTAGCACAATTTATAAATGAACAGGAAAACTATCATACTCGAGTATTTTCTACGTGATGTAGTTACTGCCGTTATGCATAGTGTTTGTTAACAATACAGTGGAAGCCTGTTAATCCGGTCACCAATGGGCCACAAATATATGGCCATATTAATGGGGTGGCTGTATTGAAATGGTTCTTTCTTAACAACAACTGACTGAGCCTTTGTGCGGGGCAGAATAAAACGTCAATAATATTGAAGTGACTGTATTAATGGGGTGCCCTAAGGTGATGTTCCACTGTACATGTAGTTGTTATGAGAGATTGAAGTAAAGTTATCACTGGATAAGGGGTTTAGAAAAAAAAGTAATATCATTCAGGGCTGGTTTCTTTTACATGTAGCAGCTTAAGGATAGCTCTTGTCATGTCATTGTCTGAGGTACTTTATTCACACGAGGCCCAAGTTATCACTATACTCACCTAGGCCCATGTTGATCAATGAGAGGACTATCCCTATTGCAATGTGATGTAAATGTCTCCAATTGAACGGCTTGGTAAATTTAGAAAGAAATGCAAAATTAGTTGAGCAAAGTGCAGATAGATCCACTAAAATGAAGCTACCATGATCTACTCTGAACAAATAACTACGCATAAAGCAAACCTGAGAGCTAGACAAAGTGGTACTGTGATACTGGCATGAACAAACTCACTCCTGCAGCTGTAGCAACTAAAACAACAGATTTTAATGATATTGAAAAACAGAAAACAAATTGGTAACTTGAATTCCTTTGTTGTTCTGACTAACATCAGCCCTTGTCAGGATCGTGAGTGGACTGGGATTGTGTTTTTCACTGTCTGGGAATCCATTTTTTTCTCAAACCATTACAATAGCTCACTTGATTATTTGCAAGTGTTTATGAGAGAGTTAACTTATGTATGAGTAGGAAATGAAGTGAGCTAATGTTTGGTATTCTGAACATTGTTTTTAAAAGTATTTTAACCCTAACCTAGTGACATTTCCTTTACTAGTATGTAGCAGTCAAAGGGGAAACCTCTGCATTTTTCTGCAAGACTCTTTGATTACCAGCCTTTGACAGCTAATAACAAAACTTGAGGCTGGTTTATGGCAGGTACTCATTCAACGTCACAGTAAAACTCACTAATAGGAAAATATAAGTCTTGTAGCTAGTCATTCATGCATTTCCTAAGAGGAAATAACTTAGGTTTTTACTGGTTGGTTTGCAAAGGTAGTCCTGTAGAGGTTTCCTCTTATGGAGAAAGAAGTCACTTTCCACAGGGTATTTGAGTCCCTGTGGTTAAAATCTTTTTTTTTTAATCACAAAAAGATTCTGTAATAGTTGTTATGCAATGACATATTCACCCTCCTTGTGATGAGTTAGTGTGGTTTAATGATTTGAATCAAGTTTACAATAGTTCTCTTTTGTTGGATTTTTCTTGTTGTTTTTCTCGACAGTATTTACTTGTCTGGAACATTTTTTGATTGTTGAGAGGAAACTGAAATTGGGCTAAAATCAGAATTTCCTTTTTGTGATACATAATTTGTTTTCATCATTTTGGTTCATGGGTTAAAGTAAATTTGCAAGATGTTAGAAGAGTATTTTGAAACAAGACTTGGAAGCAAATTCTAATTTATTAGCAAATTAATATATTGTATCAAAGGGAAAATTAAAGATCAAACCTTGAGTAATGAAAAGAACTGAACTAAAAATTGATGGTAAAATTAATCAGGAACCTAAAAAACAGCCTCTCTGTTGGGAGAGAGGAACGGAGGTGGGAAGGGGAGGGGGTTGGGGTTATTACAGAAAGATGGGAGGGAGGTGGGCATGGGGTGGGGGTGGGACACAAAATGTGAGGGATGGGAGTAAGTCAGTAAGCCATTCAGCTTGGGGTGCACATTATTAATAAAAGCTGCTTTTAGAAAGCATTGGATAGTGTTTTCTCTAGGGCATCTTGATTTCAATAAAGTGCATTATTTTAGAAATCTTGTTCATTTGTTTATTTGACTGACAAAAGTGATCGATCAGAAGGAACTTGAAAAAATACACCGAGTGATCTGTTTTGTTGCTCAGGTTACTCAGGGACCCATAATTTTATGTATCTTGAGTAGACATACAGCACAATGGTGGCTACTCAAGAGGACTGCAATAATGGAAATGGAATGTAAAAGTTCCATGCTAATGGTAAACCCTGAGGAGATTTGCCAAGAACCCTTGATTTTGGTACTAACTATGGAGGGTTGAAATTACTCTGTCCTTGTTCCAGAGTTGCCATTTACCACTATAACCTAGATAAAGACCAGTTGTTGAAAGCATGGGATCGATAAGCATGAGGTTTTCTGTTTGATATCTTGTGCCAGTTAGATTTGAAGGACAAAAAAAACACTCCACTTAACTAACTGAAGCAAAATGTTTATAATCTTTTTATAGTAACTCTACAATATTTCTTCACTTAACTTCACACTAAATTCTACAACTCATTTATCCTTTGCTACAAGGAACTATTTTGGGACAAGGTAATGAGCTGACTCCTTTCTGGTGATTGCATCAAGACAAACACTGCATGACCACTGTATTCTAAACTACACCAATATAGGAACATGTTTTTCCAGCCTTCTTAATTGTCTCCAGGAGTTCATCTGCTGACAGCATAGACGTCACATAAACACGTTGCTTGTCCATGTCAATTTCAACATTCTGTTCCCCTAGAGAGATCAACACAAAAGTGTGATTTTACAAAAATTCCCGTAAATAGGTACACCAAACTTTTCCCCCATAATTGCATACCCTATACTGTACAAGTAGGCCCACCTTGGGTCACATGCATGAAAGCTGTGAGACCATAGCAGAGAGTGAGGGGAACTGGCTCCCTGTAGACTTGCTTCCCTAGCCAACACATTTTCACAGCTTCCCTGCTTATGTGCTGACCAAATGTGAGCTCTCTAACAGGACACAATTAAAATGACAACAACTCTGAAGTGTGCCCCAGTGTACCTTTTTTGTTCAGCACCCGGGTAACAGCACCTGAACAGCCCTCACAGGTCATTTCCACTTGAAACTCGTGACGCTGATGAAGAGAGAAAAAAACACATTTGGCAGAAACTAGGGCAATGTTAAATATTAAAATGTGAGAGACAAACACACAAGAATGAATGATGGGAATCCTTGCAAGTGAATAAAAATTAACAATTATTCACCAAAGTGGAGGTGAATAGTGGTGGATATTTACCAAGCCGCAAAGCGGCGAGGTAAATATCCACCACTTTTACCGACACTGAGGTGAATAATTGTTTTAGTATATACCACACAAGCTGAATAACTAGCGGACCAAAGAGTAACTTTAC
>OMLO01001890.1_pt1 | contig 16517 bp, 14 predicted proteins | sample 1674811 | NCBI WGS metagenome assembly OMLO01 (sample SAMN06265003, study PRJEB25207) | coral metagenome | isolation source: Coral host | place: Mexico:La Bocana,Puerto Morelos, Mexico | collected 2008-11-13 | reverse complement strand
TGATATAACGAAATTACCTTGTTACCCCCACCGACGCAGCACCACAGTTTCTTTAGAAACTTTCACCCTTTATTTATATAATGATTTACATTGTTAAACCAACTCAAGTATGTTTTCCGATTGGAGGAGGACGAACATCCTAACTTAGAGAGACAAAGACTTGAAATTTAGACTCAAGCAAGCCGGCATCAAGTAAATGATTTTATTTTTTTTCTCCTATTTTGGAGTTGGAAGGTACAACAAAATGACTGGCCCCGCGGGAAACAATAATTTTTGATTCTACTGGACTGAAATGTTGAGGGTCTCTGGAAACAAAACTCACTGTTTCCCTTGGGGCTAGTCATCAAGTGCTTAATATTATTCACTACTAGTCTCGCATTAATCATTTTTTTATTCCTTCAGTTAGAATCGATCTTTTGCTGGCTATTACTCGTTTCTAATGCGTTTTTTTCTTAACAGCTTGTGCCATAAATCCTCTGATTTATGGCTTGATAAAAAGAAAATTTACAGAAGCCTAAAAAGCCATCTATATTGTAGAGGGCATTACATTTTACAGCAGAGAAACTCTTCCATTAAAAAAAATGATAGAATAATTATATGCAGATATTAATAAAGAGATTTTGGTTTGCTGTAGAAAATAATTTTAATGTTTATGTTCAAGAGTAAGACTAATTTCTGATACGTCCTTTACGAGTTCTACACTCTAGTTAGCATAACATCACCTTTGAAAAGGCATTATACAACCAGATGGTTTCTAACTATTAGTCAAGAAATTTGGCCGATGGTTTTCCGGCCACCAAGTTGATCAAAATTGCATTTTATCCTACTGGCCTACACCTAAAACAACAAAAAAATCTTTATTTAAGTGTCAAGTGAATTTAGTACTGTTGCGCTGATTGAGGACTGTGAATAAATAAATAAACGATATAAGAGGCAGACCAGTTGGCTATTTACACAACGCAGTCGAGGGGTTGAACAAGGGGCTACTCAGACTAAATCCAGATAGCGGTGGGTTGAAGGATTTAAACCAGGGACCACCAGATTTCAAATCCAACGTCATGAGAGTCAAGTGAATACTGTTTGTCAGTCGACCATGTTATGAGTTTGGTCCGTTGAAAGCGATTGGTCAGTTTAGCCATAACGGTATTGGCTGAAAGACTCGTGTGAAGTTTATACGAACTAGTTAAAGGAATCATATTGAATGAAATCAGAGTGTTCTCTGAGAAAACTCGTGAATTGAATATAAAACCACTAAGCCACCGGCCACCCCGCCTCCATTTTACAATCTGCAGCTAGTGTATTTACTTGAAACATTAAATGAGCAGTGTTTCTCTTCTAAACAGTTCAATGTGGAACTCTTCATTCTCTTGAGACCTATTCTTTGGCTGACACTCGAGTGCTATATTCCTTCAAAACGGAACTTTGCGTATAGTACCACTACACAACCAACGCCATACCGAGCAAAATGTTCACTTTGGTGGTCCATCTACAACTTGCTGTAGCAACTGACGAATTTCTTCCAGCGCGCGCATCTCAGTAATAGAGACTGCTCTTAAGAGTAACTTTGGCAACACAAGAGTGTTGTGTTCTGTTGAGCCTACAGTTATACTACGGCACTCGTACCCTGCAAATAGAAGTAAAGTAGGTTTCGCAGACAAATTTGGAAACAAATATTCTTCAACAGAGATTTATCACCTCGACTGTATGCCGAAGTTCGACGCCTGATGGACGTATACCCGTTCCTACTATACGGACACGAGAACCGTGTTGAGAAATGTTGGTCAAGTTCCTTTCTTGAAAGTGACTAATACATTCCAATGCGAAAAGATAAACGAACCATCTACTCCCGGCAAACGGGCGACCATGTCTTGCGAATGTAGACGTCTGCGTTCGTAGGCTAGACCATGTTAGGCATATTCACGAAGTTACAAGCTACTTTCCTACAACTTGAGCCAAAATTATCGCCCAGACAAACAGTTTTCTAAGTACAATGTTTATACCAAGAAATCAATCGGAATGCTAACCTTGAGATAAGCATGCTTGTTTCTTACCTTGGTTTGCTCCATCACCTGCACTCTTACTAAGGCGAAACAACTTACATTCCAACAACACTTGCCGTTTGACTTCGGATGAACAACAATGATTTTCAAAGATCATTTTAGCTTCTGCCTCTCTCGACGATAAATTTCCTTGATTGAGCTAAGAGGAAAAAAAGCGTTTATCATCTTTCCTCAGCCTCAGTTCATGTTTTGAGTCTGATACCGAAAAATATGAGTAAACTTACCCCTCCTATTGAGATGTTGAGAACACACGAGAGCGGATGCACAACATACTTGATTATCTAATTTTCTCTCCTCACAAGAGTAACGACAAATACTCGACTATTCCTACAATATACTGTTCCCATAAAAACCATAGAAACTTTACTGTTTTTTTTTCAGTAGTTAGCTTTACCTTCGGGCGACTATTTCCGCTGAACCATTTGTGCCGCTGGTACATTAATTCTCCGGTGCGCATGGCCAATTCCTGAAGATGTCGCCACTGCTCAGTGGACAGCTTCAGCACTGTGGCCACCATGTCGTCATAAACATACAGCTGAGCCTCACCTGTGCCGTCTTCCACAACACACCTGGGGGCAGAATGATCCAAGAAATATTACTCAAGGAACACTGCCCTCTGATTGAAGTTTTGTAAGTTTTGCTTTTTGTGCTCATGTTGACGTAATAAAATATCGAAAAACACTGACGTTTCCCTTCGAGCGCGCGCAGATTACTTGAACTTTCGTCCCCAGCGCGCGTGCGATCGCCACCTTAAGTTCTATCCAGTGGTACAATTTATGACAACACTATTTGTGCAATTGTGATCTTCGGATAAAAATCTTCGGTAAAAAAACCAATTAGAAAAGTTGAAACTCTGCCAGCGTAAAATTAACAAATAGATTTCATGTTGCTGTGTGTATGTTCAGTAATAGACCACAGATGACGTCAAAATGTACTGGTAAGAACAAAAAAGTGGCGCACGAGGCGATAGCCGGGTGTCACTCTCCTGTAATCTATTTAAAAAATTAGATTATGAGCTCGAGATTTCTATCTATTTCAATCTGCTAATTGTTTTAGTATAAATTTACTAGTCGTTCAATACCCCATTCACACTAACGCTTAAACATCTTTAAAACGTGTTAAGTTCAACACAGTTTAAAAGTCATCGAAGTTTCTAACTGACGTTTGTGGACTTAATATTTAGCATAATGAATGCATCCATTAAAGCGTATTAGAACTTAATTTTTTAACTACAACATATGCGTCCTCTTCAAAACACTTCCAAATCACAAAGAAGCAGCGCACGCTGCTATGCTACTCACTATCTACAACAGAATGGATAGCGTAGCGTATCCAATCAGAGAACGGCATTCGTGATAAAACACTGGTAGATTTACACTAATACTGAACAGACGCACGGCAACATGGAGTCTTCTTGTTTTATATAACAAGCAAACATCATCGACGTCATCTATATGCGTCTGTCCACGAAGTGATCGTAAGTAAGAACCAATCAAAATGCGAGAATAACTCGACATATCAGACGTGTACCTGACTTCAGCATTAAGCTTGTAGCCTTTTGAGCTGTAACACCCAGCGGTACATTCATTTCTCGTTACCAGCTCCCCACAGCGTTTACATTGCCATCGCAGACACGCCCTTTGTATAGCCGTTACTCGACAACGCACGCATGAAATGGTCTGTACAAATTTCCCTTGTGTCTCGCTCTGAATGAGTTCGATGAGTTGGCGATTTGCAAGTGGCTTATTAAATTCTTGGCCAGATCTTGATGCTGTACCGCTGGCCGAAGATTGTGGATTCGGTTGAACGTCGTTAAGGTTCGTAATTACGCGTCTCTCCACGAAAACTGATGAACAGGCCTCAAAGGTACAATACACGTTTCTAGAGCGGGAGAATTTTCTCACCAACCGACGAAACTGGACAGTAGCGCCTAAAAAAAGAAATGTGGTCGTGAATGGGTTATAACAGAAAGAGGTTAAGATTCTTGTTACTGAAGAGAGACTGCTTTCCTCTGAAAAGCAATGAAAATACGAACCTTACTACAAATCAACCTACAGGATGACGTCTTCCCAAGGACTCTCGCGCGCCTCTCAAGCTTAAGCTATGTTTTTGTTACCGGGGAACAGGTAAGGGCGGAATTTTGTATGCAGGCCAGGCTGCTCCTATCGTTTTGTTCTTGCAACTTGTTCTATAAGACGTTTATGTAGGCCAGTGAAAAGAACTCTCAAGAACACTACTTACCAGGCAGCATGCCACAAATATATGTTGTTCTCCTCAAGTCCAGGTAGACAGAAATCGTGTTGGACGATTCAAGGTCTCGCACTCTTAACTGTATAATGGTATTTTTTAGTAAAGTAAGGGCTAGCTGCAGATCTTTTATAGTTGCCATTTTAACTGGACCAATATTTGCTACTTCCACAAGCTCATTAGGGAGCAGCTGACTAGCACTGTCTGACTGGCGGAGTTCTCGGTTGACAATAACACCTCGTAAACTGACTTGTGTACTCGTAGAACTACTGCAAAGAGAACAGAAACCATTCATTTCATCCGTCAACAAATAGCAAAATAAATATCTCAGCTAAGTCTGACGTGACTTGTATCTGAGCCTGGCATGTCTGAACACGAAAGGAACAGGTCTGCAGACAAAAGAACCATGTCTGCACATTGTACCAGAATAAACTCACGTTTTCGTCAAGCACAAAAATGGAACTACGTATTTCATCTCATTCTCAATCTCTCGCAATTGTTAATTTCATTTTTAGCAAGACACTCACTAGTAAACTTCCATATAATTAATGATTTCTTGTTGCGCCGTTACACAGTTCAGTGAAGGCAATTTTCTAGGACATAGCTCCTCAGAAATAAACAGTCAATATACTCTTTGAAACAATTGCGGAACAGTTCACATGTCATGCATTGTTGAGCAAAATAAACACTCCAGGAGCACACGAAACACTCGACTGCACCTTTTGCTCCTCTGTGCACTTTTCTCCCGCGTACTTAAATAACTCCACAATACACTCAGGCGTGCTACCTTTTTCCCCCATAATTCACTATCAGAAGCACTCGCTCATTGTAACACTATGGTAGTACACTTATACATTCGTACCTTGGTTTCAAAGGATTGCCGCATTCGTCTTCCCTACATGAAGCATCACCGAGAACAGTATCCACCGTATGCAATCTATCAGTTTTCAAAAAATCATCTTTCAGCTCGTTAAGGGCTTTAAAGATTTCCATGCTGTTTTCTGCGCCTTCTGATGGTGCGAGGCTACACCTCTCACACCAACAAATCCTGTCTAACAGCATATCACAAGTGACGTTGATCAGTGTCTGCAAGTTACCATTTTGTAAGATCCGAGAACTTTTTTCATTTGGAACTGTCTCGGTAATGACGTAAAAGCAACCAGCATGAAGAAACTGCGACCAGCACAAGTTTTTCTTCACCAGCTTTAGAGCAGCAGTTTTTCTCTGTAGCTTGAATTCTGAGAGAAAATCAGAGGTGTTTAAACACGAAGAAAAGCTCTTTTTTCCAGTTGCGTTTTGAATCTCGTTTCTGTAAACAGCCACGACTTTGATTTCCACCCCGCAAGGATAACACAGCCCTTCTTGCACTCTCCTGAGTGCGGCAACTTCGCAGATCCTGACAGCAAAAATAATCTTGCATATAAATCCAAACCTTCTCTTGTCCAAACTCGCGTTCGTTTCTTCATTCAAGCATTTTTCTTTCCCGTTACCTGAACTTCTCGTCTGGCGCTTAAAATCTGGTTTCCGGAAAGTGTCTTTAGAAATCAAAATTTCTGCATTATCAAAGGAAAACTGAAGATAAAGTCGATTTCTATCTGCAGAAAAATCTTCATGAAGGAGATTTCTTGGGTGAAATGTTTCCATGACAACTTCAAACTTGTTGATTTGAAGCAAAGCGTCAGAATGCCAAGTCTGCGCGTAAGGACATGTAAAACACTTGTCGTCAAAACACGCTTCCCTGCAACAATGTGATGCACAATCATGTTCTTTGGATTGTTGATCAGCAGCTGCAATCATGCAGCCGATTTCTCCTGTTTGGTCAAGTAATTTTAACTGGCCAGTCTTTGAAGAACTTCGAAGACAACCAACAAGAACCTAAGAACAAGAAATCTTGTTAGTCAAAATAAACATACGTCCCTGAACAACTAGAGATATAAATGAGCTTCGTCAATTCTGTTGCTTTCAGGTCCTCAAGAGTAAGAAAAAACGTTTGTAGGACTTTTATAGCTATTTTGCTGAAAACTTGTTGTCAATGTCAGATCTTACTGACTACGCGTAGAAGTTTACTTGCTTCTCACCACTGGACAGCTAAAGCTATCTTGAGACACAATCTTGTAGAGCCAGTCTTCATTTTCCTGTGTTGTTGTAGTTGTGTTACTCAACAGCCTCTGACTCACAGCATCAAGGAATTCCTTGATTGTCGGAAGCCAAGGAAATGTCAGTACACTGTCTTGGTTTGGATAACACTTGTGAGGTAACTCGAAAAATTCTTCATAGATGTTTCTTGATTGCATGTTTGTAGCAGCTGACGTGCGTTTTACGAAGGACAGTAACAATTCCAGTACACTTTCTTTCTTCAAGTCTCTGTTTGAACAATACAATCACAGGATTATTCAAGGTCGGAGGCAGATTTTGTTAGGAGCACAATTAAATTTCTCAGTCCCTTAAGAGCGGTTTTCAGTTGACTCAGGCAATTACTTTGGTTTTACCGCGTTTTGAGTTTCGCTGAGTAGTCTGCTCTATTGGCCCAAACTGGTCACGCACAACAATTGTCTAAACCCCCTGCAGCTCCCAGACCCCCAGCATTCTCAGTAAAGAGTTTAGCATGTGAAGCCATCAGACCACATTTTACTAGAGCTAATCCATCTGTTACCTTTTCTGTCTTGAAGAGTAAGAGACCAGCTGGCTTGTTCTGTTAATATCAAAAATGCAAAAAAAATGCACTGAACACAATTCACCTTGTAAATATGAAGAATTTCTTTACCATCTTTATCCAAATTTGAAAAGTACATTTATTGAATGTGTTGAGTACAGTACCTGTAGAGATGTGACAATTTATCATGAACTTTCTCGCACATCTTAAGTAAGTCCACGTAATCAGCCAGGGTGAGATTCTGTGCTAACAGAGCCAACGGACTCACACAAGGATTGAAAGGCTACAGAGAAAATACTTTAGTTGGAAGTTGCACTTTTACTGAGTACATGTCTTTGGTCCTAGAAGACTATTGGCCACTTAAAATAATGTGCTAGAGCGATGTAAGTTAATGTAGCAAAATCTATGGGCTCAGTGTGTTCGTGTAAAGCACATGTAGCTAAAACACATGCACGACCACACAGGGAACTGTTTTCTAGGGATGACGCTAGAGAGTATGTAATCTGTTTACCTTCCAAGGTGAAGACAGAGGTGAAAACTTCACCACTCGCACAGTGCTTTGCGTGCAACAACACAGTCCCAGAGATTTCTAAAATGGCAAAATTAGAAATATGGGTTAGTGCCCAACCGTGACGTCAAGATACAGATCCTATCAAACAAAGCGCGAGGGCCGTATTGCCAGAATGCCTGAGGGTGACAGAACGGACCAAACGCAGCGAAGTCCTTACAAAATCGACTGATAAGCCGATATTCTCCCACTGCGATCCCGCGCAAGGTTGGCTAATAAGAAAGTTATTACACGACTGAAATGTTAAAAAAAAGCCACGACCATGGCGCATTCTCACGTCTGATGTCTAACAAACGAGAAGGGAAAGGCAGTTGGAAGAAAAATAAATAGAAAAGGAATCTTTCTGAGACGTAAGTCCTCAAAATATCAAAAATCGTCAAAAAGTGATCATGCGGGATCATTCGGGACAGTTCCCTTAGACTGGCAATTAGGCAATCTAATTGGTTGATTTTAGTAATTGGCCCTCGGAACTAACTAAGGCTTGATATTGGCCAGATTATTATTTTGAGAATTTGTGCACCGAGACGGACTTTGGTTTAATTTTAGGGTGACGTAATAGGGTGACGTAACCTACTAACCTTTCCCTCCTTGCACAGGTGAACATTGTGAGTAGTTACGTGTGCTCCAACGCGCAAGCCACGACCCAGATTCGGAGAGGGTTGGTGACTAATATACAACCTGTAACGAAATTGTATCCTATGCTGAAATTTCTCGATTGTACAAAGCTTCTGGTTACCAAATACAAAGCCAAAAAAACTGTTGAGTACTCAGGTTTAAGACACGTGGAGTTGTTTTACTTGAAGTATCAAAATGTTTACCTTATTTTATTATCCAGTTCAAAAACTCCAGCTTCGGGTTTTAAGCACTTAGTAATAACGCCCTGAAACAAATTAATTTCAAAACAAATGACAAAAGTAACCATAAGGCTAAACTCACGATATTAAAGAAAATTGCAAGGAAAAAACGAAACATAAACTGAGATTGAAGATTATTAAGGAGTTAGTGCTTCTTGATAGACTTAACATATTGCTACGTTTCCAAAAATTTATTTTTACCAGGGTGAAAAAGGACGAAACGCTTAGTTAATGCAACACAGAGTATCAGCGACTGTGATTGGTAGTCGAGTGTCCAGTAGAATTTTTCGGTCCAGTCTCAGACGTGTGTTGAGCGGAGGTATAGAGAAAAAAATTGTCTACTCCAGGTATTCTGATACTTACGGTGTAAGATATATTAACTGGTGGCATCAGTTTCGGAGCAGGCCTCAGTTTCGGAGCATGCAAGATTTCTCTCTCAACCACGGCGCTATCTGATGTCGAATCCACGTTGTAATCGATCTTTCTGTGGTTCAGATCGTCTTGTCCCAGAGCAGTTCTTGGCCGCTTAAATTCTCCCTGAAGAGTATAATCTAGGCAATTTGAACTAAATACAACAGCAATCAACTAAAAACGATTGGAAGAAGCGGTCTAAAGGGAAAAAAAGCAGATGTATATTTTACGATAACTACAGAAATTCTCGAGCGCTCATTGGCTAATTTCCATTGTCAATAAGCGAAAAGAAAAGACACATGTACTTATAGTTTTTGCCATGTGTCAGCGAGGGAGGGCGGACGATTTGATAATTTGTTATCGTCAAAAACAAATTGACGTTAGTTTTTCATGGGTCTGACCTGTTATTTATAGCTACAATGTTATGACGGAATTCATAATCAATAACAGGGCAGACGCATGAAAAACTGACGGCAATTTGTTTAACAGACAAACAGCAAATTTAGTAATCTCTCGAACATTTTTTAAATGTACATGGATACATGTGTGAAGGTTAAGATAATTGAATAATTGAACAAAACTTTACCACAGGTTCATCTTGACAAGGCCGTTTCACACTGTTGGAGACTTTGGGTGCGGGGATACCAGAATTGTATTCACGCAGGTCTGAGCGAGGCGAGCTAGCAAGCACCTTTCGTTCATTTCTTGTTCCCTTAATTAAGAAACAAATTAAAATTTTAACATTCCAAAGAAGGACAAAAATCAGAATAAAAAGGTATAATTGTTAATTCTCATTTTCATTTAATTTGGCCTTTAATACTAAGTTGACACTTAGGTTAATGTTGTTAATGTTGCTATAATCAGTGTTGGTAAATACAAATTTATGATTGATCATCGCAGTTGTACACACGACTAAGTAGTTGTGCCTAAACTTTTTTTTTTAGGCTGTAATTTCACAACTGCTTATGTTCTGTGTACAACTGCGACGATCAATCATAAATTCATATCTTTCTCCGCAGTTCAAATATATGATCTTTCGTATATTCATTTACAGTGTTGGTAATATTACATAATTATATTAATTATTACCTTGTTCATTGTTGCTTCTTTCAGCTCATAAAATACATACTGCTCACCAATTTGCAGGAAATTATGCCAGTACATAAACTGTTCTCCCTAGGAGAAAAACTGTAATGTTAGTAATGTTATATATTCTTGTCTGTATTTGTTTCTTGAAGCTGAACTCTAAAGTGATTACAGGCTGTGGAGAAAGACGGACTTATTGTTTTGTGTTATTAATCAGCAAAGAAATGACCAGCGGAAGTAAAACAGTGCGCAGAGCCTATGAGGTAGAAACTACTTTTCCACCCTTCTTTTTATCCACTTTGCATTCCAATTACATGTTGATGCTCTCTTTGTTATTATTGTTAAAGAGATGAATGTGTACACAAGAAAACATGGTTTTAACAATTGTATTTTTCATTTTTCTACTTTGTACTTGTTCCAGTTTATCTTAATGCAGAAGTTCTTTATGGCTCAATGAGTGGATCAGTTTCCTTCACAAATGTAACTGGACTGCTTTTTCACCATTGAAAAATAATAATGTTATAAAGCATGCTAGTTCATTTTATTTTTTTTTACTTCATTTTTTAGCTAAAACAAGTTTCTGGGGTGTAAACATGTGGAGACCATGTTATTAATATAAATAATAATGAAAAATGACACTGAGAAGTGAACATAGATTCATAGGTCATACAATCATCATTTTACATCATTAAGAACAGTTTTTGAAAGCTGAGTGGGTTACTGAATCCTACCTGAACAACGATCGAGGTGGTAAGATTTGTCACTGGACAGGAAAGTTTGACTAAAAAGAAAGGCTTTCCAACACTAGGCATGCTGTAACAGAGTAAAGGGACAGAACACCATGACAATAAATACTTACAGCGAGGAAGATGAAATCATGAGGGAAAGGCTGGGCAGCCCTCATACAAGCATGCATAGCAGATCTGGAGTAATGTTTGGCATGAATTGGAACAGGACATGTGCAGTTGATCTGCACTACTTTAAAACTGCTTTTTTGATTTGTTCTTGTTAATCTACTGACTACACCTGTTTTCTTCTTAGGGCAAGGCAAAGTTTGTGTTCTTCCTTGTTGTGTTTGGTCAATTATAGAGAATATTGATGGAAGATAAGGTAGGGGCGGCTATCTCTCCTGTCATATCTCCTTCTTCTTGGTGCTCAGTTAATCATGCCTTATGTTATTCCTGTATTTTGCTGTTAACATTTCAGCAACAAAATTTACAAAATAATTGAAAGTAAGTCACCTATGAACTGGGCTCAGGGCTAAAATATTTCCCCTGATATTTAAGTTGGCTGCAGTTGAGCTAAAAAACACAAAGAAAATGGATAAGTCACTACAAATGTCATGAATCAGTACATATGTACTGTACTATTGGGTATGAATAAAAACTAGATTCTGTCAGTTGAGGTGTGGTTTACACATCCATTCAAATGTGACATATATATGCCTATCTTGTCTGTGGAAAAACCATTAAGAACTTCAAGAAGAACAGACCTCTCTAAGATTGTTTTTAATACCTTCTATCTCGCTGGAGCTCTTTGATGGTCAAGATGTAACATGAAAGCAGTTTCTCGTGATGCTTACTTATTTTGGAAGCAAGAATTGGTGCACATGTCTTACTGATCTCAATATAACCATTATGGCCATCCTTTGGATCTAACAACATTATTATAAATAAAATTATTGGCACAAATTTATACAATACACAAACAAATTATAATAATAATAAAAGCAAACTCTGTGGAATTAGATTATGGTTATAATTAATTGACACACAGACCTCACTGCGCTTGGTCTGTATGTCCTGACCTTGAGCCAAATATTTTCCTGTCCGGCCCACCCACTCAGTCAATAAGTACCGGTACATAATATTAACCATTCTCACAGGGCAGGGTTGATATTGCGTACAGAATTCAGAACACTTAACATTTAACAATAATGTATTTCTTATAGATTGCTATTTACAACATGAAGATCAATAGTGTCTTAAAACAAGTATAATGTATGAGCACAGCTCTAACTCTTTAGCTGTTTTGTACAAATTGGAGTGGAGCTCCTACTTTTCTTGAAGCAAGGTAAAGGAGAAAGACCCTTGTTTGTAGGGGCTGGGATGAAAACAGTTTCAATTAACATTTTTAACAGTTTCAAATACTGCACAGTCTCAAAAGCCAATCACCCAGATTTGAATGTCATGGTCGTACAGATGCCAACTTGAAACACAATAATATGGCTTTTATGCTGACAATTACTATTACCTACAAGTTATCTTTAATCAACCTTAGACTTTTTACTTTACCATTTTTAGTAGGTTTGACAGTTGAAGATGAAAACACAGGAACATAATTCCACTCAGGAACCAATACTAGTTTCTCTAGACAATGTCTGTTAGGATTTATAATCTGAAAGCAAGCAAATAAGACTTCCATAACATGTCAATATTAAAAAAGGCTCTGAAAAGTCTATACCTATATATCTTAAAAGCTCACTGAGTCTGCAGTTTCTGGTATAAAAATGCTCCTACTAACAGTTGTTCTCTTCTCTATTCATGAACCTTGGGGAACAGGAGTTGCAGTTTGGCTAATGTATATAGGGTAAATCTTAGGCCTTAGGTTCGAGTTTCAAGCCTGCACATTCAGAAAATTGATTTCTCAATTGCCTACTCATTTAGAAACTACAGACCAAGTACATATGCTGTTATATATTTAAACATGGTTGTATTCTCTTCAAAGATCTTTCACTCCCAGGTTAAAAATCTCAGGCCTTTGACTAGAGGCAGTTCTTTACCTCACAAACAACTGCTGCAGAGTTGTCTTCAATGTACAGAGTCCCTGTAGCTGTAAGTGGTTTTACCGACTTGGGATGGAGTGTTAAATATCCTAAGAGAATAAAAGGCACCTTGCAAGCTGGACTGTATCCTATGAATTAAAGAACAGTTCTCATTTAGTGCTGATGGCTGCATTTTACATGTTTAGACGTTGTGGGTTTAGATTATTTTTTTTCATTAGAGCACTCACTATTTACAATACTACAACAACAACAAACACAAAAACATTACCTATAAACACAACATACTAATTAAGCTGTATAAATTATTAGTTACAATAACATTACATAGCTTACAATACTAGGGGTTGGTGGGTTTAGATTATGGTTCCATGAAGAATGACATATTGATAAGCAGAGAATAGTGCCGGCTTTTGGAAACATATGTCTAATTGTTGCCTTATGATTAACACTTGTCTCATGTGTACTAAAGGTATCCCATGTCACATATCAATCAATCCCCTCGATTGACACCTAGATTGGTACTCAGTTGACAATCAATCAACACCTGATCGACAGTCGGCTGATAGTTCACTGACTCACATGCATTGATTGAAAATTAGTTCACTGTTGACCGAGTTCAATGGAGTCGTTGATGGAGTGTCAATCAAGTGTCAACCGCGGTGTAGATGCGTGAATGGAATGTCAATCGATCAACACTCGAGTGTTGATTGTGCATATCAGTTGAGGGTATCGATCAACACTTGACTGCACTTGCCTTTACTACACATGATCCAGAAAGTGTTTTTTTGATGATCTGCAACCTGAAAATTATATAAGAGTGATAATACCTATAATAATGCCTTAGCACGTACTATAACAATATCACCCACCTGAAACCATTATCTCTTCCTGAGATGAAGTAAGGGAACCTCCAAACACATCCTTGTTTGCTGTAAATAATGTACTTAGTGGCATAACTTGGTGATCAAAAGGAAGCCAAAGTGAAGACTCCATTCTATCATCTCTACTTCGAGACTCTTTGATCTGATATAATATAGCAAGGCAAACATCAGCTATCTCAGTGTCACTTTCATTTTGACGGATACATTTTTCCACATCATAATAAAACATCCTTAGCCACTCCTTTTCCTAAAAAATATAAGGTTGAATGAATATCATGAGAACAGAAAGAATGGAATAGTAGTTTTGGTAGTAAAATTTTAGTTTGGCATAGTATTTCTATTTCATTTTTAGTCAATTTTATAATAAAAATAAGCTATATTTTTTATTTTATTTTTATTTATTTTTATTAAAACACAACATGACTTTTTTTGTTTCGTTCAATGTAGAATAAAGCAATTATTAGATTCCGTTTTTGTGATATCCAGAATAATCAAGGTCTCGGTAAGAGTGAGCCTGCACCTTTCCGGGCAGGATCTGGGATTGGCTAAAAAACAATAGAAGAAATGATGACACAATAGCCATGTCACTGAAAACAATAGAAGCTACGAGATAAGAGAACGAATCAAAATACAGGTCTGGAAGAGGTACAGGTTTATTCCTCGACTTTGATTATTCTGGATATCACAAAAACCTCATCCAATAATTGTTTATAAACGCCCAATAAAGTTGCGTCAGGGGGAGGGTTGTCACCCTAGACCATATCACTAGGGCCTGAGTGGAGGAAAATGATTTTTGGTTCTAAGAATCTGGAGCTTCAAAAAATTGAGTATTCCACTTTCCTCTCTTTAATTTACTGTTCCCCCGGGAGAAAGAAGTCACAGACTTGAACTTGTAGAACTGTGACTTCGAAATTCAATTTCATTGTAGTGTACATCTACAAAAACCGTATCAGAGACCCCCTGTACGGCCCTCTTTTAACGACTGATCAATAACATCGATACCACTTAAAATCAATTTATCGATGACACCTGTTTATCGAGTGGTTTTTATCGATTGATTACCCCGGGCAAAGCTGACGTGCACGTGAGAATGCTCCAGCACTGGCGATTGATGCTCCAGTCTTTGTTGATGAGAAATACATGAGATGCCCTTACTTCAATGAGATTTATGATTTTATGTCTTACCCAGCTATTGAACACTCTGGCAAATATCAAGCTCAGCAAGTCGTAGACTCTGCACTCCTCTAACACTATCATTTGGGGACAACAGTGATTAGGGTTTGCGTCACTATAAGATACCTACATTCTGCACGAGTCCAACACCTTTTTCCTCCCTACATCGTCTCAAGAACTCATCCATTTATCTAGCTCCTCTTTTTGAGACTATATGGCATACTGGCATGAAGTATATACCGACAAACATCAACTCAAGATCAGCGCCATTTTTCTTGTTGCTTTCTTGGGTAGGTACTTCATATATAGTAATTATAGTGTACCCTAATATTGTAATTCCACAATACTTCACCCGCTTTGTTACTCCCTTAGGCTACTTTCCTTCCTGCCTTCAGTTACACTGCTTACTTGATTTACTTTGCTTACTTGAATTACTTCAGATACTCTACGTACTTCAGATACTTTGCTTACTTCAGATACTCTGCTTACCTGAGATACTTTGCTTACTTGAGATACTTTGCTTACTTGACTTACTTTGCTTTCTCGAGATACTTTGCTTACTTGAGTTACTTTGCTTACTTGAGATACTTTGCTTACTTGAGTTACTTTGCAAGGTATCTCAAGTAAGCAAAGCATCTCAAGTAAGCAGTGTAACTGAAGGAAAGAAAGTAGCCTAAGGGAGCAAAGTAATAGTTATATACTCCAATCATATCTTACAAAAGAGGTTAATCTCTAAAAGACATGCTTGTAAGAGAAAAACTGTAATTTGTACGCTGTGTCTAAATGCTCGGCAGCCGGGCACGGTCTTAAATAGACTAAATGGGCGGCAGTCAGAAAATCCTAGTAGCTTCGCGCTTGGGCCATAAATCCAAGTGCAAAAAACTCGGTTCGTAACTTACAGTACGCACGGACCACGAACTCGGTTCAGAGTAAGAGGTACGCATTTTGTGTCAATGTTATTAAATTTTGCGGCGATTGTTTTAACACAGGCTTTCATTTCACAATTGTGAATTGGTGATCATCTATGTCTTAAATATTTTTCGGAATTCATTCCTAAATTTTGCGTGTGCCTCGCGAGGTTAAAGTTTTAGTGTACCTCGCGAGGTTGGCCTAAAATTCCAGAAAATTTCGAACCATTCGACCATTAAGAATTCCATTCCCTTTCTCAGTTTCTAAGACTTCGTCGTTTATGTAGTGATGACTCCGATTTTTTCCACAAATCAGAGTCCATGTGCCAGTTTTTCGAAAAGCGTGGTTACCCTGTTTCTGTTGTTCAAGCGGGTCACCACCGCGCGCATTTGACAGTCATCACTACAAATGTCACAAAAAGAACATTCCGATCGCATTCCATTCACTCTCACGTTTCACCCTCACAACCTTAAATCCGTTATTCTTAAAAACTTTAAATTACTCTAAAACGATCCAGAGACTGGTGCTATCTTTTCGCAACCTCCACTCATTTCATTCAAACGCGACAAAACCATAGGCAATTTTTGGGTCAGAAGTTCATTCCAAACTAATGACCAACCCGGCACTTTTAAATGCGCTCGCGCCGATGCAAAACTTGTCCTTTCATTCACAACGCCAACAAAATATCGGGACCTAAGCTACCATTACTTAAGATCACTGATCACTGCACGTGCACCTCCGCCAACGTCATCTATATCATAACTTGCACTTATTGCAAAAATATATACATTGGCGAAACAGGACGACGACTGTACTAGGTGACCGATTCCGAGAACACCTTCGCGACGTAGAAAGGAATGACAAGGACGCATCAAAACCAGTCGCTAGAC
>OMLO01001889.1_pt1 | contig 16519 bp, 21 predicted proteins | sample 1674811 | NCBI WGS metagenome assembly OMLO01 (sample SAMN06265003, study PRJEB25207) | coral metagenome | isolation source: Coral host | place: Mexico:La Bocana,Puerto Morelos, Mexico | collected 2008-11-13 | reverse complement strand
ATCAGCAGCTTCATGAGGGCAAATGGTCAGGGGCAAGAACACGGAGCCTAAATGCTTGAATCCAAAGATGCCAAATGCCAAATGCATGTCAATTTATTTACTGTATAAATCCATCAATGTCACAAAATCAAAAATATAAATCCGTCAATGTCACAAAATCCAAAACTTGTTCAACATAAACGAGGCCCATTAAATATCCTTATTTATACATCAAAAACACATAAAAACAAATCATTACTCCAGTTACCAACCTATTTGCAAACAAAAAAGCGACGTCTTGTCGATCCTCAGCATTACAAGTGTTTCTTTGGAGGCTTGGTCATGGACTCGTCTCATCAGACTTCAAAATGCCCAGTACTTCCAGTGGTTTGTGTTCTTATGAAGGATTCATACAGTACAGTAGCTCATGTCATCTTCAGATTTGCATTTCAAAAAAATATCAGGCATTTTACACCCTAAGAATGCTTGGACCCTTCAATGGAAGGGTTGGAACCTGTATAGCAGGGGTCCGGCTCCTCAAAATAGCCGTTTTTTGAGGGGTCGGGCTTTTATCATGCAGGATCTATTTCAACTTGGATAACCAAACAACGACAACAAGGCACACGAAACGTCTTCCTTCAATGGCTGGCCTTCACATCTTCCTTCAAGGCTTCGTCCTCGACCACCTGACAGACCAACATATCCAACATATCCAAACAACGAAGCCTCTTGGGGTTTCGGACCATCAAAAAGTGTAAATTCAAACTGGATGCATCTTTCTGATTTATGCTGTTTGTGCATATTATCTACAAGATTTGAACCAACGATCTTTCTATATAAATGATATTATGTGTTGGGTACCGGTGATTTTGCATTTGGATATGGCATGCCATGTGTACCACTGTCTAAGATTTGAATCTCTTGTTGTTAAAGGGGAGAGTCGTCCTGCCTGGTTGGGTTTGCCATGCCTCACCTGAACATAGCCCAAAATGGTGCTTAAACGGTGCCACCATTTCAGTGGAAACATCGATCTGGTGGTCATTACCCCAAAAACTTCGTGGCCACTTGCTATGATCCGTCGAAGGGTCTCAAACTGGCCACTGTGAAGAATATGTTTTTTTATTTAAGATATTATCCTCTATGTGCATCTATGTGCAACGTGCAACAACAAACAAAGTCTCATGTTTTTTGTTCTTCTCCAACTGGTACAAGAACAAATTCTTTCAAAGATCCCGCCTGACTTTGTGCTGCCTGGCCAAACTGCTCGATGAACAGCCGCTTTGCTCTGTTCCAGGGGTCGCTTTTCCTAAGTTCGGGCGTTCGAGTTTTGTTTGTTTCACCCCCACGGGTCCAAACTTGAAACAGCCACAAGCCTGTGAAGCCAGCATAAATCCATTCTCCAAATCCCTCAAAGAAAGTGCCATGGAGCAAGGAAACGCCCTTGAATGCATTGGTTTTAAACAACTCTTTCAAGGGCCGTTCTTCAACAAATGCTATTGCCTTTAGCAGTCTCGCAGTGTCATGTATAAAACTTCCCTGGTTCCAATACATGTACAGGACTCATATTACTATATATAACTTACACATCTTGAAAAATAAAACACATCATCCTTTTCATAGACACATCAAACCCTTCATTAAAAACACCGTTAAGTTACGTGATTCGGATGTCATACCATCCACCGTTTTTTTCATTTTTTTTCCCCAGGTGTCTCTTGGCCCTCTGGACAGCGTAAGCCCAGGACTTGACTTCCTGGGATTCCCGGGCCCCAAGGAAGCTGAAAGTTACCAAATCATTGGAAGGACCGTCCCTCCCCAAAAGCAACATATGGGTTTTTCCATAAATAATGGTACCCCCAAATCATCCATTTTAATAGGGTTTTCCATTATAAACCATCCATTTTGGGGTACCCCTAATTTTTCGAAACACCCATATCCATCAAAAATTGAATGGGACCGAATCCCAACGGACCCCGTTGAAAGTAAGTTGCGAGACCGAGCTATTCGATACTCAGGTTTTTTTCGGGGTCCGTGACCCATGGGTCCGACCGTTGGAGATTTCTTGGAACATAGCAACTGAAAATGGATGCTTGGAATACGATTGTTTTGTCCTTCTAAAAAAAGGCCTTTTTTTTATGCCTACTGTATTTTCAGGGGCTTTTGGTTGCTGAACAAGTTTTTTTTGTTGGAGGCGAAGTTAAAATTTGAATTACTCGAAAATGGCTTTAGGTGGCACAACAAAAATGGAGCAAGCTACAAGGTATATGAATGTATATGAAATAGTTGAATAAATAAGTAAATAAATAAAATCAAATAGATAATGAAAACATGAATAAGTAAAATTAGTAAGCAAATTAACAGAATCCATAGTTTGAAACTGCCGGTACTGTGACGGACGAGTATCAACAAAAAAAACAGTTGTTCTTCAAGATATTTCTTTGTTTTTGTTCGCAAATTGCAGGTCTGTGGCTCGGAAATTGTTTGAAAAGACCCTCATCTTCCTCGACCATATCTGGTATAGGCTATGTCAGGAACTCTCGCCTTTTTTCGGGTGGTTTTACTCGGACATTAGGGGCAACCCTAAATAGGCTATAGCAATTCCTGGTATATCCATGTATATCCTCGAACATGTCAGGATACATCCTTTGGATTCCTTTCCGGGAAGATGTCAGGACACCAATAGAAATGGCCCACCTTTCACCAGCCACGCCATGGTCAGGTCACCCGATCCACCCATGGTCAAATCCCAGGAGCCGTTGGAGGTCACCCAATGGATGTCGCCAGAATGCAGGGTGTTGGTGTTGGGACCCACATCCCGCTCGTTAAAAGATTTCGATTTAAACATGGCGGCGAAGCCAGTGAAGTATGGTCAAAAATGGATTTATATATTGGTTTCAATGGAAATTTTCATCTAAACCCTAGACATCCAGGGCACAGAGTAACTTTGGCCCCACACATGTTGGCCGAGTATCTTTGGTCGTATTGTTTTTGATGCTATTCACGCTTAATCACGCTCATTCACGGTAAACAGTTTCGATTTTTTTCACACTGCTCTCTTGTTGGCACTGGCGTTTAGAGCTTTTGCCCTCCACCTTAAAGACAGCAATCTAACGCGGGAACTGCGAACTAACGACCTTTCAATGATCCTCCTTCGGGTGAATTTCATTGCAAGTTTTTTTGCCCACCCCATTGCGTCTTCATCCACAAAGGTGTGCTCATATCGCGGGTTGATTCCTCAACGTGTTAGTGCGCAATGGGCTTTCTAAAAAATGAAATAACGAAACACTTGAACTCGAAATCCCTGGTACATAAGATTTGACCAAACAAAAAATTACCAAACCGGCTAAAGCTCTGAACAACTTGCAGTTGTAAACAATGTGATCAAATTGATGCAACTTTGGCTTAAGTTGCCAGTTGATAACACCTCTACGTATTGACCACCGCGAAAGGACCACATGCTGGCGAATGAAACCCATTCCAGCATCATAGATAGCAGTTGCTTGTGCCTCTGTCCTGCCAATGACACAATGGGGATGGAAACATTATTTGACAAACAAAACCAAACATGAAATTTCAAACTATCAGAACGTTTCGAAACATTCAGTAACACAGCACCAAACCACCACCCAAAGTATTTCACACTAACCGCAAACATACAAAATGCGTTCTATGTCAGTCAAAGCGTCAAACATCTTCCATTTCTTTCTGTAAGGGAAAAGTATCTTGCCAGGCGGTTGATTGCGATGGCATGCGAAGCAAAAAGCGTCCAAAAAACAACTAGCCAACCAGGCAACTATGCACCGTGCATTGAATGCCTTTGTAGTGAGGTAAGGCCCATGAGATTCTTTCATTAAATGTTTCACCCTGAATCGACGTTGGGAGCAGGAAATCTTGCTAAGTTTGCAAAAAGTTTGAAAATCGTCAAAGGCATTGTTGAGCCGGAATTTCAACTCTACGTTGGGATCCCCGAAGTACCCCAGGTCAAGCAACAACTTCAAACATGCCCCATTGGCTGTGAATGCCAAACTTAGATTCAAGCAATGCATACTGCAATTTTTAATGATGTCCACATTGAATTTCACGCAGGCTGCAAAAGGACAAAGTAGATTTTGATCGACACCATTCGAAATAAATTGACCGTGTCCACAATGGTGTTTTTCCATGGAGCTGCATCCCCGATGTCATAGTACAAAGGTTCGTTTCGATATACCACTTGACCTGTAACTGCACCACACCGGAAACAACATTCCCGCTTCCTCCACCAATTCAAATGTCGCCACACGTATTTGTGCCATACCTGGTCCCCACGAAGTTCTGACAAAATGAAAAGAACAATGAGTTGTGTGTTCACCGTTTTCATTGATCCCGAAATATGCCAAGTTGATGCTTTCAGCAATGGCTTGTAAAACTGGACGCAAGCTCTCGTACCCAACCACTTGCGCAGAATCAATGCAAAACATCAGAAATCTGGACAATCGCGCGTTTTTAGGACGCCAAAGTGGCAGATCCAAGAATAAACATGTGAGTTTGTTGATGTTAGCAGTGTCAGCTCCATAGTGTGCTTCGTCACCATGCACCCCGATGGGTATAAATGGAATGGAAGAATCAACAGTCATAGCCCAAGGATATCGAACTGCCCGTAAATGTGACCAGAATTTTTGGATGTTGGACTCCTTAATGTCAACATGTGCCTCCTCGAACAAGTACTTCAAAATCTTGTGTGGAAGTAGAACAGGAAAATCCTTTGTAGTAGTACTCCCATCCACTTTGTCAAGTGAAACCACTGGGATAGTCACTAACTTCGGTTCCTTCCAGGGATTTGCCAGTGTTGAGCAAACATCCAAATTGAACAGGGGCCTCGATTAGTCTATTTGAGTCCCTAGTCTATGTCAAAACCAAGCCATGTTTTTGAAACATCAAACGTTTAAAACATTTTTGGTTAGTCGGTCCACTGGCAACTTGGTAGTGCGGAAAAAATCTCGGGCCCCATTTTTTGATGAAGGCTTGAATTTGGCTAACGCACGTGTCCAGCTGGAACTAGCGCCGCCGCTCTCCTGGCTTCCGGTTTTGCAAAGGCGCAATACATTTGATATTATGTGCAGCACATGTTGTACAATGAATGTTGTAGCTAGATCAAAAGACCAACTCACATATGCCACATTACAGCAGTTCTTTGGGGATGACAACACTTGAAAACACAAATCAAGCTCGGGGTGATGTTGCTGTCGGAAAAAACTCAAATCTTGAAATATAAAAAAAACTTCAGGCCTACTAAACTTCAAGACCACACCCCCATCCAATCCTTGACCATGGCTGTGACAGCGCTCATGACATTTTCAGCAGTTGTGGCCTCAAGTTTGATCCAGGTTGATAGGTCTAAAACCATATCTCCAAAATGGATCAAAAGTGTTCAACACTGGTGTTTGTGAAATAGCTTTCGATTTGACCGACCCTCCAACTTACAAAATCTGCGGGGAAGCTGACTGACCATTTTTTGGGGAAAACACTGAGTCAGTTCTGGGATCCAAACTCCATCTGCAAGTTTGTTGACTTGGTCGCAGATAAAGTCAGTGGGTCTTTCCACTGGATCTGCGTGGGGCAAAGTTCTTTTGGGAGATGGTGGATTCCATGTGAACATGGTTGAAATCCTTTGCCAGTTGTTCAACAAAATTGATGTCTTAATTTTGAATGAACTATATCGTTTATGTTGTGTTCGTTGACGCACCATGTATACATGGTAATACAAGTCGGACAGCATCACTGTTCGGACATTTTTGGATCTCTCTTTCTCTGAATCCGTGTACTCCGCTGGCCTATGATGAGGAACCAATTGCACCCCAATTGAAAAAAGCGGCTTCTGACTGTCATGAACAGTGGATATGATATACGCTAAAGTCAAACTTTCGAAATATTAGGTATTTGAAAGCTAGCAGGTTATCTAATAAACAAAGAGTGAAAACCAACCACTGCCATGAATTCAGTTGCCACCAAAAGTGTCCTAGGATATACGCCCAGGATTGCAACTGGCCTACACCGATGCAGCAAGATATGGCATCCAGTATATATTCAAAATGAGATCCAAATCAACATGGCTTCCTATACCCTAACAACTGTGAAACAGGGGATCAAGCCTTTTTGATACGCTTGCAAGGCCCCAAAGCAACATCCAACTGCTGGACTGCATTTTTGAGCTGATCACTTTTGGCAACCAATGTCTCCTGGAGGCTGTCAGGGGCGGTGGCAAGGGATCAGTGTTTGTCTAAGTTGTTTGATGTTGAATTATTTCATGATCGATGTAAAATATTTCAGTGGTATTGCTCATGTTTCAAGATAAAGGTCAACTTGAACTACTGAATGTGAGATCCTCATCATCATTGGCCATGGCAGCTTCCAATTCAGTACGGCAGCGTTTCATGTGATCGGTCTTCTCATTGACATCTTTCTCAACGGCATCTTTGAAGTTCGTAGCCCTGAATATTTTTTTTTGATTGAATTTCCAAGAAACCAATTCCACATATTGCTAATGTGCGGAAAATTGAGCCCCTAGCGACCCACTGAGCTTCCCAAGCAAATCATTGATCGATTGCAACTTTGTGGACACCGTCCTGATGACCTGTCATTCGATCAAATTGATGTTGAATTGTTGGAAGAACAAATGTCATAAAAAAACACATACCTTGTTCGCATCCGCTTTCTTTTTCTTTGATGCTTCTTGCCTTTGCACTTCCTCCAATTCTTCTGGTGAGAGTTCTTTTTCTTTCTTGGTCTTGTTTCTTTTCTTTGCTTTTTTGTCCTTCTTTCCTTTGTCTTTCTTCTTGGGGGCTGCTTTAGGTGCGACTTTACTTTCAGAACTTGAAGCTTCAACATCACTACCTGACGACGACGACGATGCTTTTTTCTTCTTCTCTTTCTTGCCTTTCTTCGCAACTTGTTTCCCTTTCTTGGCCTTACCTTTGCTCTTTTTCTTATTCTTCTTCTTCTTCCCCTAACATGTTTCACATTTTTCCGACATGATGTAAACCACAAACGATTTATTTATGTAATTTGCAAACAAATGTTTCAGACATCACATTGACAGTTGCCTCACTGGAAGTCGAATCATCGGAATCCTTTTCAGAACTTGTGTCATCAGAATCTGCAGCTTCATGGATTTGCTTTACAACCTCTTCACATTCCTCTGTTTCCGTGCTGTCATCTAGCACCAGAAATTGGCGAAGGTCCTGCAAACACAAGGTTCCAATGTTTGTTTTTGATTCTATCAGTGCATGTTTTTGATTGAAAAAAACATATCATAAATTTGAAGGTCAACTAGTTGTACCACCAAATTCCGATATGGTCCTCCCTGTCAGGCAGGTCTTTGAACATTCTAGTTTCTTCTTTTTTGAGCTTCTCATCCAGCATGTTTCTGTTTATGATGTCAGCTGCGACATCAACGCCAAACTTGGTTTGCAGTTCCTTCCGAAAAAACCATCGCCTGACTCCTGTTGTTTTGGTCCTGTTTTTGTTACAAATCGAGATGTAGAGCCGGGAACTTTTCCAGTCACCATTACATGACAGCCAAGCTTCATACAGGCATGTGTTCATGGCTGTTCCTGAGTGACAGGTGGAATGGTTTCGTGTTTAAATCAAATGTAGATCAAATCAAAATTCCAAAGAAAACTTTCACGAGTACCACATACATGTTCGTTTATGATCAACCAAGAATCTTCCTGAAGCCTTTGAAGCAATCCGTTTGATTTCTTCAGGTGTATTTGGGCCTTAGCTATAATACATGGTGTCCCAGGTTTTTCTGAAGTAAGATGTTTTGTCAACCAAGTTAACTGCACCATCACCCCCAAATGTCAGAATCAGAAAATGAGGTCGTGACTTTCATGAACACTGCGGTAATATCTCATGTACCTTGCATGAGCTGCCTTTTTGTCTTTTTCTTTCTTATCCAACTGCGCCTTTTTGGTTTCCTCAGTGTCATCCTTTGCTTCTGGTTTACCATTTTCTTTCTCACCTGTGCCTTCTGGAACAGCATTCTTCAGATCCACAGTATTGGCACGTTCAAGACATGACTGAAGATCAGTATTGCTAGGACTGCTTGTGACTGTGCTTGGTGTTGTACTTGGTTCCTTGTCACGTTTCACACTCCAAAGTTGCGTATCATGTTTGTCATCTCCCCCCCAATTCCACCACCCGTCATATTTCCAAGAGTTCCACCAGTACCAATCATCAGATGTCCACTGGGAATCCTGTTTGTTGGCTGGTGGCTCGGCAGCTTTCGGTTCTTCCACTGTGGTTTCAGTGGGCTTGGTCTCCTCGGGTGTTTCTTCCTGGCCTTCGCTCGTTTCGTTCTTTGGTTCGTCTTGTTTCAGCTCAGTTTCACTAGTGGTGTTTGTTTGATCCTTGACCTCAACATTCTCAGTGTTGTTTTTCGTTTCGTCAAGCTCAAGATCGGTGTTTGTTTTCTCCTCAACAATCTCATCATCATTGTTTTTCTTTTCATCTTGCCCAAGACCAGTTTCAACATCGCGTGTTTGAACTTCACCAGTCTCAGTTTCCTTTTTCTGATCCTTTTGTTTAAGACCATTTTCAACAGATTCCATCGCCGTTTTGTTTTGATCCTCAATCCCAGGACCTCCCCCAACAACTGCAGCTACTCCATCTAAGCCAGGTGTTGCCTCAGAAGCTTCTTGAGACGGGTCTGGCAGAGTAGGAGCGGTGTCGGAATCTGGTGGCCCTGGGTGGCAGGGTCAAAGAAAGCAACCACGTTTTCCCTGGCGGTATGCCTTTCACCCTCTATGAAAACAGTTTTGGTTGACTGTGGCAGCGCAGGCGATTTCACCGTAGGAATATCTGGTTTTGGCACCACTGCAGGTGACTTCACTCTCTTTATGATCCTCTTAACCACCTTGGTTCGTTTTTTTGGTTGCTCCCCATCCTTCTGTCCTTCACTTGCCTTAGCTTCAGCAGCATCAATGCCACCTGCAAATAGGTAGTTCATGGTTCGTCTCGTGTTTTATGTTCACTTTGTTTACAAACTCAAAATTTGATATTATGATTTATTGACAAAACCTCTATGCATGTATTTTATTTTTGTTTTCTTCACCATTTTCTTCCAACAACTATTGTCGCTATTGGTAGACTACCTCCCAATTTTCAAAATGATTCCCAAAGCCGGCCTCCAGGAGCATGGGCTGTCGCATCAGGCTCATCTTCTGGCGACCTCAGACAGCCAGTTGGACAATGTTGACAAGAGTCCAAAAATTCAAGATGTTGCAAAGGGATGTGGTGGTTCCAGGACGCATACACCCCGGAAATTTAACATAGCCTCAAAAAAAGGCAATCTTTTTTTAAAAGGAAACTCATCTTCTCACCTTCAGTTTTCAGGATCCATGTTAAATTTCAGGGGTGTATGATTTCGATTGACTAGTCAGTTTTTATAGACACATGATCTTGGCAAATGCAAATGCCATGCTAGCTTTTTCAGTATATACCCCACATATCCCTGGGCATCCAGCTCACCAAGGATCAGCGTAGGAAGCGATTCCAAGGAAGTTGGATTCTCAGGTGGTATGCCGGCTCTCTTTTCAAGAGCTTTTGCCTTGTCAAGTGCCTTTTTCACTGCATCATCACTAGATCCCATGATGTATATCGAGATATACACCAGACACAGTTTGAGCCTCGCCAAAAACTGCATGTATAATACATAGAGTATGGAACTTTTGACTGCAGTCTCATTAGTTGCCACCGTTCAAAAAAAAAGATATAATTTCCAAGCTTCGACGATCATGAGATGCTCCTTTTTGAACCGTGTGAATGTAGTCTAGGACACACAGCTTCGAATTGCGATGCAATATATGTTAGGGGTGGAAACTCACGGATAACTCACGGTCTACTCACGGGTATCTTTGGTCTCTATTGAGTATCTTTGGTCCCAGGGGGTGTATCTCACGGTCAACTCACGGATAACTCACGGTGACATATGTGTGATTTACCCACCCCTGTTCTCAGCAGAACGTGAAAAACATGGCTCAATTTACTTCACATCGGCCCCGAGGCTGTCAAACTTGCCTCTTGACCAGTCCGGACGCATGGTTGCCTCAGGGAGAGAGTTTATGTTTTGACAAATGACTATTCGGGTGGTAACTTGTCGTTAAACAAGACTAGAATGAATGTGAGACCCAGACCACAAGTTGTTTCCCCTTTGGAGTTTGCATCTCATCAAGCCCCTGTCCGACTCTAAATCTCAGATGCCCACTCTCCTGCAATTTTTGTAAAGTGCATTGAGTATTATTCAGCTCCAAGAACAACAGATTGGTACTACACTGGTTGAAACACTCCTTGGACATAAGCTTCAAGTGTAGCTTTAGAACCTTCTTGGCATACCCCATGGGATAGGCCTGTGTTTTGACCCAATGTTCACACCAAACATATGGAACGACCACTACAAAACAACATAGAATTATACCCGCCTGGCTTTTACGAAGCTTAGGCCCACCAGACCTGAACCCATGAACATATACACATTGTGTATTTCAGGTTTACATGCACCAAATTTATATTGAATCGAGTTGAGCCCCCCACACTGATACTTTTCCATCCGGCAGCACCTTCTTTTTGACCATGCCTTTGCCACTCCGTCGAAGCTTCTTCTTGAGGTTCTTTGGCATGGGCTTGTAGAGCAACGGGAGCCAGGACCTTAAAAGGATAAATGGTTTAACCCGGTCTGTGGTGAGGTGTTTGGGTGAATTCATTGAGGAGCAAACGCAGTGCCCATTCCATGGGAACCCTTCACGGTGAAGTGGCCAAAACAGCCCTTCCAACTTAGATAGGCAATAAGATGATTGAAGAAAACCATACATGCACGTTTTTTCCATCAATTGATGCAATCTTAAGACATCCTAAATCGTTTTTTGAATTCTTTCAATTATAACACATCCAAAAACCTCGAAAACACTTAGCCCAAGGCTAAAAGGTTTGATGGAACGGAATGATGAAGGTGTGGATGATCTTTTTCACCATCAAGTAGGTGGGCATATATTTGAACAACGATGTCATAGGCTGCTCAAGACATGTGTACACCCCTCTGAAGGTGCACAAGAGAATCAAGAAAAGCACCCGAACTGCTATCCTTAGATGGAATTTTCAATCAATACAAGGCGCATGAATTAATTGAATACAACACACGGATGGAAAAAATCTTGCACCACTTGGAATGCCCAAAATGGTTTTGAAACTAGTATAAAAACAGGGCATCATGAGCGGCGCATGATTTTTTCCATGTATGATAATTTTGGAATTTGAAATCCAAGCTTCGTATTGCTTTCAGATACATATGATTTGTCTTCATCGCCCCAAGGACAAGAAATACTCCTTTTGCTTGTAGCTCGATTCAACCAAATGAATGACGAGCAAGGAAGGCCTATATGTAATAGGCCTCCTTGTTTGAGTCTGAGGCAGCATTGGATAGCCTTTCCAAACCCAGACCTCATCATCACAAGGACTACCAGTCCGATACATTTATAAAATTTAATTATTCTCAGTGCTAGCTGGGATACGCACTTTAGGAGTATGTTGTTTTTGTCACCGCGACTTGAAACGTCATAGTAGTCCCTTGGTGTGAAACCGAAATTGGTATAAGGGACCTAACTTGAAATCAATCACACCTTGCGGTTCTGAGGCCACTGCGACTTCATGTGCCCGTCATCTGAGTAGCCAGTGCGATTGCAATGGCGGGCAACCGAAAGGGACATGTTTGACAATTGACCAAAACATATGAAACAGTGGGCTTTGAGATCAGTGCTAAACACTTTGTTCAGGTTTCCAACACCACTGAAAAGATCTAGGTGGACAAGATCCTCAGTTCAAGTAATGAACCACCAAAAAATCTATGTAATACAGTTGATGGAAAAATATCACGCACCACTTGTGATGCCCGCAACGGTTCTGAACTATATAGTATGAAATAAAATAACATTTCGGGCATCATAAGCTGTGCAAGATTTTTCCAATGACAATATGTCCACTAAATTTTGACATGACAAGAATTTCTGGAAAACATTCAGATTCAGACACGTTTAGACAAGTAGTCCGGAGTGAGTTCCACCACGGTGTCAACAAAGTCCGTCCTAGGATCTAGGAAAGAAATATCATGTCCATTTGGTCATTTGGAAAACATGTGTTTTGAATTCATATTTCAGTCTTACGGTGCTATCTAGGCACAATGAGCGTGGCACACCACAATAGATAAGCAGCATTCCAACAGTGTATGTCACCGCTAAGGGGGAATGAAGCCTCTTCGAAAATCCATTTGAAGGAGCCATCACGCTTCAATTACCCACACACCGTCACACCAAACTTGAGCCACCGGGTCTGAGAATCCGAACTTTGTGTGGTGAACCAAACAGTGCAGGGATAATGGCAAACAGGTCTAAAGAGTAGTGACATCCAGCAATTGAATCCTGATGAAATTATATTCGTGTTTCTTGTTGTATAATTTTCAAAAAAAACACATGCATGAATGGATGCATGCACAGTTTTTTCTCCGGAAATCATCGAAATCACTCGGCAAAGTCTAAGTTGACCCTACGCCAAAATCAACACAACGCATTTGTATTACGCATTGTGGGTTTCCCCCGAAAAGCCTTGCCAGATCCGACTGGGGCGATTTTAAGATACTATGTTAAATTTAGGTTACCAGGGTTTCGAAAACAACTTATTCATGATTCATGTGTTTGCAAACTTGCAATTCATGAAATATTGTAGTGTTTTATCGGAAGATCTTTTTCAAATTACGTTTTCCAAACAAGACCGGAACCAGACCTGGCATTTGATCCCCAAATCATGTTGATATCAAATATCGCATTGCGTCACCGAAATGGTGCAGCTACCAACCTGCCACCAATTTTGCGACATTCCACCTAGGTAAGAATGACTTGGTTTACATTGGAAAATTGGGATAAATTCACCACCCAGGGACCTAAAAGTCTGGGGTTCCTGCGCTTCACTCATGTCTTTGAACTGCGACCAAGTCAATGTCACAGCGTTGTTCTTGTTTACCTGCTGACAATGTGGCCAAGTAAGTATACTATATATAGTGTAGGAAATTAATCGATCCATTATATGGCGCACCTTCAGCGTTTTCCCACAAGATTGTTGCGCTTCGGCAAGCTTGATCTCACTGGGCTTGCTGACATAGAAAGACCCAACCAGCCTATGGCAGGAAAGGACTGTAATTTGATATCTAGTTTGTTCTACGGTTAGCCAAATTTCTGGGGGCCCCACAAAACACCAATGCTACATGTGTCCGCTCCCGGTGCCGGCAGGGTATATGACCTTGGAACAATACACCAGCTATTTTGTTATTTTACTTGTATTTAACTTTGCAACACAAATAATATAAGATCCTGACTTGGCACCTTCATCCAAACGGGCTTGGTCAATGCGAAAACGTAAACCATGCTCATCAGAAAGCGCTTTCAATTCTTGAATCTTCACCATGTTCTTCTCTTTGTTTTCCTGCGCAACCAAATGTGGATATTATTTTATATAGATTTTAAAGCCATTTGGGGTTTGAAGAAAGAAGTGCCCATTTGGGGTTTAATAGCTGCTGACGTGCACTTCTTTATGTAAACCCCAAATGGCAAACCACCTACCCATCAAGTCCTGGGTCAGCCACACGCGTTTCTTGGCTGGAACATCCCCTTTTGGCTCTTCGGCATCTTTGCTAATCTCCTGGAATAGTGAGGCCCACGTTAACATGTTGGTGAAACAGGATCTACAACTGGAATTGAAATTGAATTCATTTAATAAGTATAAAAGAATTAAATGTGAATTGAACAAATGTTCGGGGTGTCTCCTCATGATCACGCTTCTCTGCGGCATTTCTGGGAGAAGCCCCAGCCATAGCTTCATCAACAACATCGCCCTTTTCAGCAACATGTTTGAACTCTGCATCAAGGTTCCGATTTTCTGGCAAGTCAGGTTTTTCATCAGCGGCAGCAATGTCTTTGGAACCCGTTGCCCTAGACTTTCTATGTTTCTTTGTTTGCTTCGCATCTTCTTTTATCTCTTGAGTTTCTTCCACTGCAAGTTCTCTTCTGATTTCCGCATCCTCAGCTGAAAGGTCTGCATCAGAAGCAACATCAGAAACAGCAGCTGGTTTAGCTTCTTTCTCTGTTGTCTTTGCTGGTCTGCCCTTAGCTTTCGCTTTACCTTTTGCTTTTGCTTTTGCTTTGCGTTTGGCCTTTGGTTGTACATCACCGTCCCCTTCCACGCGGGCTGCCGCACGAATCTTGCGTTGTGCCTGATGTGCACATTGGTCCAGGTTTGGAATATGTGGGAACAACTTCAATCTCAAATACCATAATTAATAAACCACATTAGAAATGAATGGAAAGGATCCTGATTTTTTTCTAAGGCACCTCTAGCAAATCCTTTTCTTCACCTGTTTCATTCCCAAGCTCTGCTGCCACCAACTTGGCTTGTTCCTCCAGACCCACTGGGATCACCGGAACAGCAAGAAGGGGCTTGGTGTCCTGGCCACCCGAGGTTGGAAACTACTTTAAATTGTGGCAACATACTGGAAATATATTATTTGATTCTGATTATTTTTTCCAGGCCTTGTATGTGCCATTGGTTGGGCCACCATTCTTTTCGGGGATGGACTCAGTTTCTGATTCTGCTCCCTGGGCAGTGAAACCAGATTGATCATGTTGCAAGACCGCTATACTTTCATCATCCGTAGGAACTTCTTCTTCAATCTCCTCTTCAAGATATTCAATTTCAAAGTATTCTTCTCCCACCGCCACTTCTGAGGGATTGTTGCCATCAGCCACTGCCGTGGTAACACCTGGCCAAAGGTGGACAATTTACTAAATCTAGTATATATGATCTAAAATTTCAAGTGATCAAACATCAAATACCAGACTAGCAAAAAAACGTATTGTCACCACATTGGATGGCCTGGGTCACCATGTTGAAGCTTTTCAGAAGGTGATGTAGTTGCTATCTCCACTAGGACATGCGCAATTCCCGTCCAAACAGTCTCACCAGCACTACTATCGGCCCCCTGCTCAGACTCGGTCTTGAACGACCGGTTAGAACGCTGACGTTTGACGATGCCATGGGCCTGGAAAGATGGCCATCGGATATATTGTTTTGAATGCGATACTTCAACTAACACTGATTTTTTTGAATGCAGTGGCCGGCATCTAGTCTAAATAAAGACTATCTAAACTAAAGAAGCAGTCCTTGTATGAATCAAAGATCACCTTCTTCAATGCTTTCATTCGATCAGCACCATGCCTGGATGCTAAACGACGGAAAATGAAGAAGGGAAGATGATAACTCAGGAGGATCAGGAGGATTAATCATATTCTTCTGGTGATGGTACTATAGCCTTGTGTTTGGCGTGCGGCTTGCTCTCCGGGAGCAATATGAAGCCAAAGCCCTGTGAACTCCGCCTTCTGTGCCAGCCCAAACCTGCGATAAGTTGGGTGGGTTGGAAAAAAGTAAAGCTAGCTAGTGCGCACTACTGGACTACTAGAAAAAAACAAGAATGAACATTGCCTCCATTGCCACTTGATTGGCTTTCCAGCTAGCAACTTCATCCATATCTTCGTCAGTCTTCAAGGGGATCAGCCGTCTATTGAAGCAAACGTCCATCAATGCAACCTAAGGTCATCGCCCCAAAAAAACAAACATTGAATAGTGGATTTTTGCATGTGTTGTACACAACTGGGTGCAAATTAAATTAGTGAAGCAAAACAATCAAGAAACTGATGCCTCAACTGCAGTTGGCGGATCGTGGGAAAATGATGCCAGCCAGGCCATCACAAATGGATAGTTGGCATCACGCACTACCTCCAAGAAAGTTTCAAACAGTGGAGGTTTATGCAAGCATGGCCCCAAGAATGAACCAGCCTCATCAGCTGTGATGGACCCCTTTACATCCACGAACTGAAACTTACATGGAGCCTCAGTTTAGTGGGCCCAAGTACTTCAATTGTGGCATGCACATATCACATAATTATATGTAACCATTTTGGCATTGTTCATAAAACACAGAGTTCAACTATGTAACGGCAACCACCCAAGATGGGGAGAACACCAGGCGACTGCCACCCGTTACCGCCAGGCGACCTTTGCAATTGCCCCGTGCACGAGCAGACTCAGGTTGGTGAGTGCGGACTGCAAGGAAGTCGATCATAAATCTTCATTGGTTTTGATGACAACTCCGTGAGAAACAACTTCATTTCGGAATGAGGTGGTCATGAACCACTAGATGAATCGGTAGTATGCCATTTTTGAAGGTGCTGTGTATATAATATACATATGATTATATTTACACTATACATATTATCATATTTTTTACATATATATATATATACATTTATTTATATATTTACATATATATATATAATACGTGTATTTTATTTATGATATTTTATAGTGTGTGTATGACAAGATGGCACGATATGGCACAGTTTCGTGTACCTGGCATCAGAACCACAAAGCTCCGGCGTGACCAGGAACGTCACTCAGTCCCTTT
>OMLO01001888.1_pt1 | contig 16525 bp, 13 predicted proteins | sample 1674811 | NCBI WGS metagenome assembly OMLO01 (sample SAMN06265003, study PRJEB25207) | coral metagenome | isolation source: Coral host | place: Mexico:La Bocana,Puerto Morelos, Mexico | collected 2008-11-13 | reverse complement strand
GATGTATATACACAAATCTTGATGTATATATCACTGTCTTGTCATATAAATAATGATCTTGCTGTTTTGTCCCTTTTAACAAGCATAGGATTGCTTTGGAAAAAAAACTCGTTTTCCCTTTTAGGTTGTCAGTTCTCTCTGACTTCTAATGCTCCTTTCCAGTCTATTTCGGCTGCTTACGTTAGGCGCCAAAAATAGAAGCATTGAAATGACGTCACATTGGTCAAAACGAGAACAACATGGCGGCGTACAGCGGAAAAAGTGACTTCGATTTCAATCGAAAAACTAACCCGTTTGACGACGACTCCGACGACGAATTCGAGAAGGTTAATGGAGATGAAATTTGCAGACAAATGCAGATGTCAAGAGATCGAACACTGGACAGCACAAAGCGATCTTTGGCACTCATCGAGGAGTCTCATGACATCGCTGTTCGGACCGGCGAAGAACTCCAGTGTCAAGGGGAACAGTTGAATCGGATAGAACGCAATCTCGACGATATACAGAACACCATGGGCATCGCAAAGAGGCACATCAGATCAGTGAATAGTATTTGGGGTGCCTTTGGGAATTATTTCAAGAAAGCACCCAAAGCAAAAGAGACCACTGAACAGTCAACACCTGACAGTCGTTTATCAGGGATGCAACAAGACTCTTCTCTGTACTATGGCACCAGAGACAGCGAAAGGGAAAGTGGAGGCTACGATGCAGGGATAAGAAGAAGTGGGCAGTTTGAGAAAAGAGCGTACTCTTCGCGTGACCCGCGCGAGAGAGAGATCGAAGCTAATCTTGATCTGGTGTCGCGAGGTCTTGGCCGTTTGAAGGAAGATGCTTTGATATTGGGCGGCGAGATCGAAAGGCAGAATGAACAGCTGGACAGACTTGGAGTAAAATCAGATAGAGCTTATAACACGGTAGAAGAATCAGACAAAAAAGTGAGACGAATATTGGGAAAATAAAACTCAAACAGTTTGATTCTGCCATCAGTGCAGATTAAAATGATATTTAATATTTGAATCGTGCTACTTAGAAATCTAAACTGAGAACATAGAGTGGAGTTTTTTGTGAAGTCAAGTGAGGATATAAATTTCATTTACAATCTTTGGCCTGAGAACTTGTTTTGTGACACAAATTCCTTAGAGGACTGCAACACCATACTTTTGTTGGTGTCCAATTTTGTAATAGAACTATTGTTTATATTCTTCTTTTTAATGTTTAGTTTAAGGTTAAATGAAAAAGATAGCTATCCTTTGTTCTCAAGAGATGTTCTGATTGGTTAACTCCTTCCCTGGTGAGATGTGGTTGGAGAAGTCGCACTGTTATTGCACCATGCTCCTGTGATTTATACTGGCTTGTCATGTCAAAGTAATTTCTGTACAAATTTGCTGGGACATTCAGGTTTGCACTTGAGTGCATTATAAGCCTTGTTCGTTCTTTAACCAGTTACACTCTTAAGAAGTCATTACATAACAGAACATTTCACAGTAGCCTTTGTAGTGGTTCCAAAGACTAGAAATTTTGGCATAAGAAAATAGCTTTTATTTCTCATAGGAGATAAGACATTGCTTGAGAATTCTATGGTGTTGTCATGACCTCTGTCAGTTAATATTGAAATGCTGTCATTTGGAGTACTGTACCAATTAGTAACACATATGAAACTTGTCTTATAAATGCTTGGCGATTGGCACCTCAATTTTATTTTGAGACCTTTAGAATTAAGCCTGCAACTGAGATCCCATCACAAAAATCGGACTTAAAAAGGCAGTAATTCGAAACATTGCTCCAATATACAGCTAATATAGTTAATTAAAGGCAAGGGTATTAATGCAAAGTTACAAGTTAGAGTAGGCGTGACAATTTGGGTTCTACTTAGCAGTGTCTGACACATTGTTTATCTTCTATGAACTTGAAAACAAATTTACTAAGACAGAGTTACTAAAGAGTGTCATTTATAGTCTTGTAAAGTGCAATTTTCAATTAAAATATGTTTTGTCCACTTGACTTGGTTGACCCCCTTCCTTTAGGCTGTATAACAAGTGTCCTCTTGGACCAATTTTTATGCTCATACAGGAATGCTTGCTTACATTTTTAACAATATTCATGAGAAAATTACTTGATTCTGATTGGCTGAGAGCAGTGCAGTTCAATGGTAACAGAAGTGTACAAAGTGTAACACCAGTGCAAATTACACATCCTGGATTAATCTGGATTATGATTGGCTAAAAGACTACGAACTTTTCTAAGCCAATTATATCATCTAAAATAATGACCAAAATTTTGTGCAGAAACTTTAAAAAAGTTTTCCCCAATGGGGAAAAAGGCTTAAGAAAGATCTTCCTGCACTTCCTCCATGCAAATTTTTTCATGTTTATATTATTAAGTAATCATACGGTTTTTCTCATTTAATTTGGGATTAATTTGCATTTGTGAGTTTTTGAAAAAGCTGAAATAGTACTTGCCAAGGCACTAGTGCAATTTCGGCTTTTTTAAAAAGTCACTCATGCAAATTTATTTCAAATTAAACTTAAAACCGTATGGTTACCTATACTTCTGTGGCTACCTTGTTGAGCAGACAAGATAAACCAAATCCTGCTCTGTGATTGGCTACCCGAGTGGGCAAGATGACACCATCTTGGATTATGCACTGTGCCCAAAAAGAAAAATCTTCCCTTAAGCTGAGGCAGGTTCATCAAAACCTTTATTGACCATTCTTGTTTGGTCAAGATGGCTGGATATTGACATAGTTCTTTTCTTTTTGCAGTGTTTATAAAACTTGAATCCATTTTCGTCCCTTAACATGCACAAAAAAGGAAGAAATTGGCCAATATCCAGCCATCTTGACCTCACGCTTGGTCCATAACCCATATATAAATAACCCCCTCATAACATAACAGATAAATACACTTGCAACTTCTTTGAAAATGCATTCTGCTTTTAATTTACAAGTACATGACTGTACAGGCGGGTATCAAAAATACAAATTAATGTGTATTGTAATTTAAATTGTGTTAAACTCACAGTGTATGAAGAAGAAAAACTAAAAAAACAAATATCCATTCATTCCCTAATTCCTTCTAATATTTAGTCTGTTCACAAATCAGACCTTTTCTTTCTTAAGATTGGTAAGAGTTTGAGTTAATAAAAGCCAAACGAATTGAATGTGTGAAAGCAAGAAGTTGTGATGTGTGTAAAAAGCAAATTCTACTGTGACAAATGCAATTCACATCATGCTGTTGTGTCTGTAGAAGATTTTATCATTAAATTGTATTCATCATACAAACACAACTACTGGTATTCCAAGAAAAGTCATTTGTCTATTATTCCAATTAAATTACTATTTTTTTTTTAATAATTCTATAGTTCCTCTTCATCTTAAGCCAACCACACAGTTTTCCCTTTGTTTATCAAACATTTTCTAATCTCCTTCTTCATTAAAGATTACAGTAAATCTTTCTAGCAGGCAAGAGTCCGTCATATTTCACTGCTAAACCAAACTGAGGACTTTGGGAAACATTACACACGCTTTAACCTGTCTCAATGACAACCTTTTTCTCTTAAGCTGGAAAAAAAAAGACAAGAGTTGAATTGGCTAATTCACTTCTGAGGCATGACATTAATAATAATCATTATTGTTTAGAAATTCATGTCTCTATTTTTCTAAAAACAAATAAAAAAATCTTATTATAAAGTAATTTTTGCAATTAATGTTCTTAAAACACCATATTTCTAACTTATTTCACTGCTAAAATCCAGTGGGTACATTTGATAAAAAAAAAAGAAAGAATGGAATGAGGCAACTGCAGTGCTAAATACAGTATCCAAGTTACATGATGTACAGTGGAATGCTTAATAAAGGGTGATGTTTTTCTCTAGGCAAAGGAAGCCTTACAAAATTATACAAGAGCCCATTTACCATCAAAACAGTTTAACCATTCCTCTTAAAACATGACAATCACTTTAGCTTGTTCAGACTAGTTTTGATTAGAACTATGGTTGAACTTTGGAAAGATTAGCTAAAGATCTAATCAATTCTACTGTACTGTGGCCAGCAAAAAATGTCAAAAGTTTTGAATATTTCAGAACATTTGAAACATATAATTTGTTTATTTAACTCTATTCACTGCCATCAGTGAAGTAGGTTGTTCTGCAAATTTGTCTCATTCTTGTACATTTTTCCTGACATTCCAAATATATCTTACTGGTTTCTCAGTTCCCTATGGTCTAAACAGATCTACCCTGCAAGTTTCCCACAAAGTAAACTGTCAATTCTCCTAATGCCTACAGTTTGTTATAATCTCCAGCCAAAGACAAATTACTGTCCTGTCATAACATTATTTATAACAGCGAGCACCTTCTATACCCATCAGAACCTTTCAAAAGAGCTACCGGTATATCACCATTTGTACGTCTTGAAAAGTTTGGTCTAAATTTTTCAAGTTTGACGTTTGTAATCCGTGTTAATCTTCTCCATCCTTGTTGTTCATAGTTCATCATTGTTGGCATTTTTCTATCTTAGTGACCTACTGTTTTCTGGTTTTCTTCATTATTAGACTTAAATCTGTATATGGCAAAAATAATTCAAAGTACTGCGACTAAGCTCCATTAAGTTTCATGTAATGCTCACATCAGCTGGTCCCATGGTGAGACCATCATTGTGTTGTGTTTATATTAAATAAGAATAATAATGTTACAGTTACATGTATTCTGAAAACTCAGAAACAGTTGTAGAGAACTAAAGGTGGCTTGGAACAGTTTTCATGGGTCATGAAAACCACTCAATATCAGTTGATGCCAAAATCATGGTATCAAAACACCAGCCAATCATTGGCGAACATGTTGCTGTCAGTTGTGTGGCACAATTAGGTTACCATAACAACAATATGACATGCTAAAAACACTCTTAATCTTAGCTTAAATTTGAATTTTCAAATATTTAAGGTGATTGTGAACCCCCTACACAGAATTTGTTTACCAATGATTGGGACTTTGCATGATACCTATTGAAGCATCACGTACCGTAAACACCGGTGTATAAGCCGCACCTTTATTGCTCAAAATTCACAACCAGTCCATAATTATTTTCAGTTTACCATTAAATCCATTTTAAGAATACCATAATTTCTGATTGAACTACAATACAGCGAGCTTGTGTGCAAAAATAAAATGTCTTCTTGAATCAAAAAACCTTGATGTTTCCAATACTCCATTTCCGGATGAAATGCCTGGTTACTAAGCTATGAAAAATGATCCGGAAGGAAAAATACTGGATTAAAAATACCAGAGAAAGATCAAACGTATGTCAAAGTGATATTTTTAGACTATCACAGAGCTAAAATTATAGGTGAGAGTTTTAGTACTTCTCTGTTTTCAATGTTAGTGAATACGCTGGTTGACGTGCGTTTAACTTTCAAGAAACTTGAAGAAACAATCCACGTTCACCTAAGACATTTTTCTCAAGTCTCTACTTTTGATTTAGTTTAATTTCTTTCCAAGTGTTTTTCCAACATTCGAGTTGCTAAATTCAGGGTGTGTCTCGTCTGCAACTGCAGCTTATACGCAGGTGTTTACAGTATCAAATACTGGTAGTATTCATCCCTCAAAGTATAGCTGTTAGAAAAGTGCTGGAAACTGTTTCCAGCCTTCTTAACGCATTTATTTCAGCCTGCAACTTTATACAAAGGCATATGCATTTTCAACTGCCCTGGAATGTCCATGGCTATTCGCAGCACTTGTCGTTATCCTAACAGAGCCGCCTTGTATAGTTGCTGTTCTTGTTATTCTGTTTGGTTGAAGGCTGTGTGAGCGTCGCAGCCCTTCTCCACCATTACCAACATGCGAACGTTGTAACGAGCCCCCAGGCTGAGATGAACCAGAATTTACATACACCACAAAGTTTGTTAGCATTACATCAGATGGTCCACCACTTTCCAGGGGGATTGGATTGGCTCGAAAGTGTTCCAGCATTTCAAAAATGCTTTGAAACCAGAGATGTTGCACACGGCATTGGCCTTCTACATTCAGGGCAAGTCTGAGGTGCTGACAATTTCAAGAATTTGTACAAAGAAAATAGTAGAAAAATGAGAATGAAATTAACAAACCCAGGGGGTAGTTTTGCATTTTGAAGTACAAACAAACATGCTAGCTTCTCCATGAAACAATCTTCCTGAGGAACTTCAAACAACAATATCTTGAGACATCTTCATGAAAAGCATTAATATTTCTCTACATTGGACTTCCGCACAGCAAATATGTAAACCAGTATAAATAGAAAGTTTTACATGTTATGTATTTCCTTTTCTATTATTGTCGTGATATTTTGTACCATGTAATAAATAAAGTTTTCATTTCTTTCGTGCTGAAAAAAGAAGGAATCAGGGGAGGGGGTCGAAAGGTTGAATAAGTTACAAGTAACTTTATTTTAATAGGCACATATCACAAGATTGGGCATGGGATCTCATTTAAATGTATATGTGCACAGAATATATGCACATTGGGGTTTTTTCCTCCAACAATAGAGGACAAAAGAGAGAAAAAAGGCAAAGCAAAGGGGAGGGAAAGTTGCCTTCAGCCAGTCACCCTGACACCTGTAGATCTACCACAGGGAAATGTTACAGACTGAAGCATATCTTAGCAGAGAGCAGAATTCGAGGACAGCTAGCTACACATTACAGTGTAGTGGCAAACTGTTAGCCACAGTCACCTCAGGTGTTTTTGACATTAAGGAGCTTTAACACAAATTGGAAAATACACACCTTTGCTCTCCCTTGATAATTAAATGTTAAAACATATTCTCCTCTTCTTGTTTCACTTTGTCTTATAAGGAAAATCCCATGCCACTGTTGGCCTCCCTGTGACACCAGGTGTGAGGCCTCTATTCTGGGCAGTGTTCCATGAAACCATGGGTAATTAGCCAGTGGGTGATTTTCAATAGAAGCTGTGACCCATACTGGGTTCTCTAAAATACAAAGAGAAGAAAAATGTGATGTAAAAAATATATTATTTTAAAAGTTCTCAGATTGTGTAAGAATAAGCTACAAGGAAATGTTTTCAACAGCGTAACTGTGCAAACACTGCATTCAGAAAATAGGCCTTGGAGTATTGCAACAATTTTAAAGATCTGTGTCTGGGCACAGTGTCACAAAAGAAGCCCATTGCAAATAACTTCTAGACATGAATATTGCTTTTCTACAAAGATGTTGGCAGAATGTCTAAACAACTTGATGATTAAGTCTCCTTTGTGTCTATATAAAATAAAATAATATATGATATATTATTATCATGGCCGGGCAAGTTTATAAGGCAGGTATGTACTGTAATGACAAACAAATCTACATGTGTATACATCCATGCGGGAGGCACGGTGGCCTCATGATTAGTGAGCCCAACTCCGGATCGAGCGGTCCGGGTTCGAGCCCTGGCTGTGTTGTGTTCTAGGGCAAGACACTCAACTCTCACAGTGCCTCTCTCCACCCAGGTGTATAAATGGGTACCGGAAAATTTAATGCTGGGGGTAACCCTGCGATGGACTAGCATCCCATCCAGGGAGGAGTAGCAATATTCCTAGTTGCTTAATGCTACAGAAACCTGGATAAGCTCTGGCCTGATGGGCCACTTAGGCTCGTATGCAGACTCTTTTATACATCCATAGGCCACTGGCAATCTGTTACCACCTTTGTCTCGCATTCTTCCCTACTTGACCACTGCAATATTGCCGTTTGGCCCATACTGCACACGGTGACTAAACACTCGTCCAAATGACTCTTAGAGAAAACACTGGCTGCCAATAGTCCATATCCCTTGGCAGCAACCATCAGATTAAATATTTTTAGAAAAGGTCTTGTTAAGAAAACTATACATGACACTGATGCTACCTTCACTACTTGACTGTGGTGACCCTTGAGCAGAAATCTGGCGCAGAAGATCAGGTTGGTTAGGTGGGAGAGGCGGTGCTGAGTCCGTGCTAGTGGGTGATCTTGGAGGCAACTCTGGAGGAGGACGACCACGAGGTAAATCCTCTGCAATACAATCATAAATGTAAACAGAATAATCTAATCTGTAAATATTATGTGTATGCAAGTGATATTTTTCCAATTAATTTTCCAAGTCCAAGAGTAATGAGCATATAATTTTTACATTTACCAGGGTCAATCAATACCCATCAGCTACATTTTGCCAGGAAAGTCTGACTTTTAATTACAAAGTGTAAAATATTATTTACCCAAACTTCACAAACAGTCACAAAGCCTTTGCTTCAACAGACCTATTCAGCAAGTGTAATTTACATACTTGTTGTCACCCAATTAAGATCATGTGAAGATTCATTTGAGTTACAACTGTTCTGCTTGTAAATTGAACAATTTTGTCCACCCACATGAATCATCGCTTGATCTGAATTGGGTGGCAACAAGGATGTAAACATGTTAACCGAATATGTCTATGTCCTGAATTCTTGCAATATGAAGAAACTGGCCTGGCATTGCTTTCATTTTAAACACATTAGCCAGGATAACAGTGAAGGTTTCATAATTATTGTATATTAATTTATATACGACCCTAGGCCTGGTACATACATATACATTGTAAGCTTTGGCAGAGTATGTTGCTAAATCAATGTACAAGAAACATATTGGCTCTTAGTTAACCAAGGTATGATTAGGTCAAAATACCTGACGATATTGATGAAGATGAAGATACCATTGATCATTGCAATTATACAACATGACGTAAGCTGCTGTGAAATTAACTAAAAGCCTGAGAACAATTCAGGCTTAAATACATCGTTCAAATTCCATTTAAGCCTGAATTTTGTTAGGCTGTGCATAAAACTGTGAGGACCAATCATGTCTTTATATCTTTCTCCCAGTTCAAATATATAATCTTTCATATGTTCACTACTCCCAAGAGTGCCATATGGCACAAAATACCATGCTCAATGGTTGCTAATTTATATCCAATTTGAACAGCAACAAGGTTTTGGACAGATCTGTCTTACGAAAGCACAAAATCATACCCATTCATATAGGATGCTTTATTAACCACCCCTACAATTTCTGCAATGTTTTCCTTTCACACTTTCACAGTCAAGTTAATATCTGACACACATCAAGAGCTACAAATCGAGTCTGGGGGAGTACCCCGACAATTACTGGTAGCCTACGTAAAGGTGTTACCCACCCTCCGAGGAAAAATGTTTTTTCTTCAAGGGGTGGGTACAACTACAAGTAGGCTCCCCAACTAAGGCACGATTATTACACGATATGACTTTGTTGTATGCGACAAGCTTATGACAGGCCTACGACATGACTTAGGACCATTTACATGTGCACAACATTTTCACCATACGGCAATTACAGTGTACACTCCTGAGAATTATTCTTTATGGCGACAATTAAACAGTACATGTACTTCCTCTCCACACTAAAAGGGATATCAATTTTTCTGTTTTTTCCTCCGAAAAAGTTGTCTTTGCTTTTGAAGACTGTGACTTGCTGGAGCTTGTGGCTACAACAACTTTGTCCACCATTTTGAAGCAAGAAAACTTCGCACTCCTCCCCTACTCAGTGGGAATTTGCCACAAATACGTCAATTTCCATTGATTTCAGTTTTCAAAATCCTACAACATTTTTTGTGGTATACACAACAGCCATAAGCAAGTTGTAAATTTACGTTGCATGAAACAATTCATGTAGTAGGCCTGCGTTAATCTTGTCACATGCGACAAAGTCTTACATCGTAAATCACCCCTGAGAAATTTTCTTTTTCTGTTCTAAGTGCTTTTCAATTCAAACTGTGGCTTCCTCTATGGCTGTTAGTATGATTAATGGTATCCCCACAGTAAAGATCTTTCAAACAGGACATTATGTGTAGTCTTTGGGTCTATAGTTACTGTTTTACAAGAAATGTGGTTTTTCCCACAGAAGTGAAAGGGTTAATCGATGGAGCCAAAGATACAAATTTGCATTCACCAATCACACACACTGTATACAGCGTACTCAGTTCCACTGTACAGCTCTTGATAAGAAACATTAAAGATGCTTTATTTTAATAATATTTCAACAAACCTTGAAATGTAGGGGTCTGTGGCCCATGAGATGAAGAGAAGGATCCCGAAGATCTGCTGTGTATTTGGATTGACGAGGGAGTGTAAACATTCCTTCTTTTTGCTAGATTTGCAACAGCCTCTGTAGATTTCTTATCTGGGAATCAAATACCGGTATTAAACAGCACAATTAATCTCAAAGTTGAATATTTTCCACCATTTAGCAGTGATAGCCATTTTTGAATGATGATAATGATAATGTGATGTCACATTGGTGTGTAAGGTTGCCATATGATGTGACTGATATATTTACCTCAAAATATCATCTCTGACAAACTAGTTGCCTAAGCTCACAGTTAAACTTGTAGCACAACTCTTGATGTATCAGTCTAATAATCATCCTCAATATGGCATTGACAGAGTTCTGTATGATTTAGTTGTCGTGTTCTGGGAACAATTTGAATTATCCATGGCAATAAAAAGATGGTGTCAGCAATCCGTGGTCATTTGAAAATTTGAAAACCATGGTGACAATGACTACAAGTCTCCCAAACATTGTCACACCAGCATGCACAGTGTGTAAACCACAAGACTGAATTAACTGACTTTAATCAACTAATACAATCAAACTTCTAACAGTGACAGAAATAAACGTGCTAACGACAACACAACGAGTACATAACAAGTTCAATGGCGGTTCTCTGTCTCGTGGAGCACTCATACTGTCTCTGCGCATGTGCATGGAATGCGGTCTGGACTACTAGTCACCAGATTCCACAAACAGCATAGCATAGACACAATGTTGGTAGCTAAATAAAGTTTTTTAGTGTCTTCAGGGGCCAAAACAACCTAGGTTCAATTACCTCTCAGTACCTCTATTCCAAACAGGTCTTAGATGCATTCACATAGTGAAACACAATCCTAATCCAGTTTGTTTTGATAAGTTTTCTCACAGATTTGTTCGCAATTTGTTCACAATTTTCTACCAAACCATTTGAATGCCACCAAAGAACTTAGACCAAACATGCAAATGAACTGTTTTAATCTCTCATTACTACTAGTATCATTATTATATAGTAGAACTAAAAGGACCAGTAAGCACAGAACATTTAATATCTTATTTTGAGGTAGGTATTGTTTACCTGCCGGGTAACTGTCCATTCGTACTCTTAGTGATTGAGTGTTACCAAGTTTGCCTTCTGCCACTGTATTTGTATCTGAAGAGCTGCTGGGTGGAAGAGCTGCCTCAGCCCCTCTCTCTTCCGAACCAGAAGCTGATGGGCTACTGAACACAACAAAAATGAATGAAATAAATAATATTGTCTTTTATACTTTTAAACCCTACCAGTGGTGAACCCTGGCAAAGGGTCCAGGAAATTTAAAGTGGGGTGGGTGTCAACTAAAAATATGCCTGCAACCTGAAAAATAAAGTCTAAATCCAAGAGATCATCATTTTTCCATTGCATTGTACTGTATTTTATTGCATTATATAGTGTATTTGGGTGACCCCTAGATAATCTTAGACAGCTAGTAGCATTGGCACACATTACAGATTCATACATGTTCCACCATAATGTACATGAGGGCTGAATTAAAGAGGGGCTTAGGTGTGAGAATTAACTCTTTGAGACCTGAAACATTCCATTGATAGAAACACAATAACGTTCTTATTTGCTGACGAGTTAGCTAGACAGTCATATACATGTACTATTTCAGCGACACACCTTTGACTAGTTGAACCTTGATCTTCCTCCATACACTTGCAAATCTCAGCAAGCCATTCATCCATCTCTTCTTTTTGATTTGCAGCTAACATGTACTCCCTCTTGTTCACTGCCTGAGAGTCAGTTTTAAACACAATTTTCCAAATTGAACGTTAATTAAAAAGATTAATAATAGGCTGCACTATAAGACACTACAACTTATGACAACCAAGGGTTGGTCTTCTATTGCAGCAACAGGTTGCATTCACATTACCAAACTGAAAACTGTATTTCAAAATTTGAATCTACTCAGTGCATGTACATGTAAGGTGCAGCTTACATTTTCAATTTCTATGTGCTGTTTGCAGTTTCCAGTGTGAATTCAACCTATTGCTTATTTCTTGCAGTCAGCTGGAAAAAAAAATCTTTAATTGATTTCCGCAAAAACAGTGGAAACTGGTGTAGATCCACGTCTGGCCTAATAGGCAATGTACTGAAATCCATATCAATCAGCTCACATGTGAGCCCTGACTGCAGTTATTGGGTTGTGTTTTTCAGCAACATAATCTCAATCTGTTCCCATAGTGTCAGAGATGGGAATAGTCTTGTCAGTGATAGTTGGGACTTACCCGGCACCTCTACATGTATGTACTCAATACACACCTTGATAACAAATACATTTTCTCCACCTGGTAGCTCCAACTCTGTTGCAGGTCTTGCTTCATGAATGAGGAAGCAAAATATTCCTGTCTTTGGTTTTGGTGACTGAAAAAAAAATAAAATTAATATTAAGAGATACAATTCTGACCAAGAGCATGACTTCACTGCCTGTTGTCAAATATCAGCAGTCTCAGTCACTTGTACATGTAGCAGTGTTCTTATTTCGTATTTTTATTTTTCTTGCCAATTACTCCAGCAAGCATGAAAAATACAGCTAAATGTGCTAATCACCATACAATTGTATTATTTACCTGCAAGGAGGAATGCGAGAGAAATCATAGGAGATGTTTTCAAACGGGAATTGGCTAATATGAACTCCTTGGGATAATCTCTGTCATTGGGATTTCTGCTCAAGTTGGGGACAAGATGTAATAAGCAAATACAATTTATCAATTCCTTGAAGGGATACAATGTACATCCTGGTTACAGTCTGGCTTGGGTTGTTCAAAAGGTGTACAACGCTATCCACTGGATAAATCACTTTCCAGTGGATAACCTATCCAGGTTTGTTTTGTTAACACTTTTCCACTGCATAGCGATTTATCTGGTTGATAGCGTTATCCAGCTTTCAAACAACTGGGGTGTGTTGTTTCAATTCCCCAGGCAAGTGTTCTCTCAAGGGTGCATACAAACCTTCTGAAACTTGCATGGTGGAAATGTAAAAACTAAGGCATAGTCATCTAAAGCATAAATTAACTTTCCAGCATATTGACAAAAAGGTAAATGTACCTCATAAGCTCGATGTATGATGAAAATAAACAAATAACAACTTGGGTTATAATCCCCTAAACAGAAAAATATTTTCGATGCAATTTACATAAAGGAAAATATTAAATTATACGAATTAATGGAAGATAAATTGCCTCCTATACTTCCTCCTTACTATCATGTGAAAGATCAAGGAAATGATCCGAGCAGAGTCAGTTTTAATCCTCCTTTCAACGGTTAAAACCATCGCTCTGTGAACAGAATAAACCGCACAGCTGTAGCCGAAGGAATTGCTCATCAGTGTGAATTGTGATCTATGGCCATCCATGCAAAAAGTTGTAAACACGAACGTTGCGATATCAAAGGGCTGTCGATTATATTGCCGAATTATCTCCCTCCCCTCGCAACTTCAAGAGACAAAACAAACATACCGTCTACATTGCGAATTAATCAATCGATAAGAAGGTTTTGATAGCCTTCCAGCTGTCGCTAGTAAGATTAAAACTGAAATACCCGTAAAATGTTACAGTACATACGCGAAGAATTAACTAAATTTGGCAAATTTTGTTACCTTTGGTGGCGTGTAAAATTCTAGCATGTATCCTCCAGGTGCCTTGAACAAAACAACACGACATTTCTGCCAGAAAAAGTCCTCTGTGTTCACGCCACTTTCTAAGTTCATCAAGTATCTCATAATTCCTTCTCGTTTGACAGTGGTAGTCAGTTTCGCTTCTTGCAAATGTACCACTCTCTGATCTTCCATATCTCTCCGCGTTTCCGTGTGTTTCGCTGGACCCAACTCATCATTTACGTTGCGCTTGAAAAAACCTTTTACATCCTTGAGCTTACCAAGAAATTTAAAGCTCGATTCTGTACTAGATTTTTTCTCTGGAGGCTTGAATGTTCCCGTTAGATGTACGCTTGATCCCCAATCATCCGGGCCGAACACGTCCGTAGGCGAATCGGGTGCATCTAAGTCCATGAATCCATCTTTGTGTACCTCACTGTCGAAAGCTTGGAGGAAATACTCCACAAAACGTTTAGAAAACGTCGTAGAGGCTCCCGATACATCGTATACTGGGTTGTCCCTTAGAAATTGAAGGAATTCGTTTGAGAATTGCCTCGCCGCAACTTCGGCCCGGTCCTTACAAAATTCTTCCCAGCGTCCGCTTGGAAATTTCGTAGCTATCTCGCCATTGTAACAAGCCATGAAGGCAAAGCGATCCTAGCTAACCATTTTAAGATGATGTTTCTCGATGAACGGGCAATGTACACGAAACAGGCCCCATAAAATGACCATTTCCCTTCTAGGTCAACAAGTTCCTGATTTTGCGGAAGACTCCAAAACAAGATGCGCAAAACGTTATGGAGAGCTGCGCGGTTTGTTTGCCTCAATTTCGGGACACGATTCTCGGAAAAATTGATGATAAACTTCAAATCTTTCCTTCTGGATCGTTAATAATTCTCACTGTGTAGTGTGAATCCCTTTAGTCAGGAGCAAAGGTTTTCACGGGTTAAGCGATCCGCGGAATTAAATCGAGTGGGATTCCGGAAGTCTTGACTAATATACGTGCGTTTTCGCGGGAGTTTTCCGGTCTAAAATTAACGCCCTGAATTTTATGGGCAATCAAAAAAAGCGAAATGTCTGACCTTTGGTAATATATTATTCATAAAATGAAACCAGTCGGCATTGTCTCTGACAAAAAATGAAATTAAAAATGAAATGATCGCAGTTTATAAATAAATATTAATGTTGTAATGTTAGTTTATAGAAACACACATGAAGATAGTGTCAAAACTATAATTCTATTTTATAGACTGGTATAAAACCAAAGATAAGATCAGGACGAGATACACGATAATGTAAACGCACTATACAAAGTGATTTTTTTCAAAACGTAAAAGAAAAAAAATCGCTGGTAATTTGGCCATGATTCATCTCAAAGTGAAATTATTTCAAGCACGCAACACAAGCAGCGATGTTTACAAATTCAATCATTGTTCAGTCAAATAAAAAAATAAGTCTTAAGCACTGTAAATAACATAAACTATTAAGAACATTTTTACCATCTGTATAGTCTGTGCATGATTATTCAGGTTTGTTTTTCGAGCAAGATATCGTAAAATACCGTTCGTAAGGCTTCCCTCTTATAACTTACTGATAAGCCCCTCCGGTTAAGGGCCCAGCAACCTGTAAAAAAATATTTCTACCAATTATAAGCCCCCCGGCCTATGTGGCCCCGTCCATCTAAGTTCAAACTGAAATAAATTCAATTTATTATGATGTTTCAACGCTTAATTAAAAACCACATGATGGGAAACCTGTTCCGATCAGCACATAAATCTATAGCTCGGTTACAAGCGGTAAAGCCCCCTCGGATATAAGCCCCTCCCATCTAATACCCCTTACGAAATAATTGTGTGAGCCCAGTGCTTATAAGCGGTCATTTACGGTATGTTCAAGCAATGCCAGTTCTCAGTTTCACTTTTTGTCGATTCTAGCAGATGAGCAAAGGTAAGGAGTGCAATCTACGAAAAGGACTGTCAGAAAAAACTCCCGAAGGCCGTTTTCTCGAAAGTCCCGGTTATTACCGGTCCCGAAAAGCTGGGTATTTTCACATTTAATATCGAGTTATTAATAGTTTTACATTTAACCGAGAAACGAGCTCCGGGTCCTTAAAACTATCGGAACTTTCCAGGAAGGGGTGCCTGAATTTATACTGACCTTATACTGGGTTTTAGAGAGAGCGGCGGTGCGCGTCGAGTTGAAACTTCACAAAATTTGTGATCTATTTCTTACTTATAGCCAAAGTTCATAACCGGTATAATAATGGGCTTACATACTGGAAATGCATCTAAACTAAAAACAAGATTTTTGCTACCTAATTTTACGGTGTAATTCTTGTTTGTAGGATTTTTAAAAGCATTTGTTACTTTTCTTAGCCGGAGAAAATGAAGACTAAAACTCAAAGTCCGGGGGGGGGTACACCTTGGAATTTTTGGAGGGGGCTGTGCCGCCGGTATTTCACAATTCAAACCCAATTTCAATCCAAAAATGCCATTTCCCACACCCGTTTTCAGACTTGGCCGTGTGCGTGATTAAGCATAGTATAAGCATCAGTGCTGAACGGAAGTCAACGTAACAAAGATATTGATGAATAGCCAAATTAAATTTAGCTGGAAATATATATTTTATCTATTTCTCTTTCACTCTCACCAGTTAATCGCCCCGGTTGCTGGGAAGAAAAATAAGTTTATAAGCTTTCGGGAACGTTCCCCCGATAACCATACCCAATTTCAGACTAAAATGTTCAAAATCTATACCCGTTTTCAGACCAAAACGGCTCAAAAACCA
>OMLO01001887.1_pt1 | contig 16529 bp, 12 predicted proteins | sample 1674811 | NCBI WGS metagenome assembly OMLO01 (sample SAMN06265003, study PRJEB25207) | coral metagenome | isolation source: Coral host | place: Mexico:La Bocana,Puerto Morelos, Mexico | collected 2008-11-13 | reverse complement strand
TCTCTCCACCCAGGTGTATAAATGGGTACCGGTAAATTGTTGGGGAAAAACCTAACAAATTGCGGGGGAATGACCTGCGATGGACTAACATCCTGTCCATGGGGAGTAGAAATACTCCTAGCCGCTTCATGCTACAGAAACCGGGGATAAGCTCCGGCAGCTATGGTCCACTTAAAGGAGTAATTTTTCACAGTTTTTAGTTAAAATCATTGCAATTGGTTCTATTGTTACTCTTCTTCATACAAACTCCTTCTTGCTCGTGCGCTACGTTCCTTTCTAACCACTTAGGTGATCATAATTTACTTTCAAAACAGTGAAAAAAGATCGTAACATAGGCAGACAAATACGGGTAAAATTCTTAATTACGATTTATTTGATTGGGTTCGGTTTGGCGATTCCTCGTTGGTGATTAGCTTGGCGGATGAAATAACCGGAAAGTAATTATACTCGGGCTAACAGGCGTCTGTGGGGAACATACCAACAAGCAAAGTATACTTAAGCTTTTTATTTCCTGTCTAAATTCTAATCAGCTTACGAAACAAAGTTGATCACTGTAAGCGTACCTAGGCGGAAATAGGCGCGTATTGGCCGTCCAGATCAACTAGACTGTCATCCACAAATGTAACTTCTGTCACATCCCTACCTTCAGATGTAGCTTGAACGAATTCTCCTTCTTCGTTTCTAGTGAACGCTACTCGGTCTTCAGTGTTAGGATCATTTGCTAGTCCAGCCATCAAGTCCTATTTATTGAAATTGTTTGCTGCGTGTAGACTGCTGGTGGCAAGGCACCTGTTTGTCTTTGGTGGTTTCTCACCGCACTGTTCGTTACCTCACGGGGCGATATCAGTCTCCACCAATTCCTTCATAGCTGTTTCAATCTCGGGGCTGATCACTTTCGACGGCAAAGGCTGCATAAAATTGGCATTGGCAAACTCCATGCTGGTCCGCGGGACGGGATGGTACGACTTGTCGTGCGTAAAATACTTGGATCCCCATTTTTGTTACTCTATTATATGCATGAGTAAGTGTCGAAAATCAAGGGAAATTGACCCTGTGAGTTACAATCATAAGTGAATTGGTATTTTCAGTGAATTGTTTTCTGTAATATATTCTTTTAAGCTGTGAATTACCGCGATTTTTAGCGGGCATAGTTCTAACCCTTGAATTACATAATGATCAACTGATACGACTGAAATGTGACATGTATAACCTGATTTCGACATGAAGCAAACGCGCTCGGTGGTTCGCATTGCCGCAAGACCCGCAACGCTTCAAAAGGTTAGTCAGTTTATACACACGGGGCCACAGTAATTATAACATATCTATCGCAGAGACAAATAAGTATCAATCACATCGTCGTTTCATTGTATATTACATGAAAAATAGGAACGAGAATATTCAAAACGTAGCCGTGCCCAGTAGGATTTCTGGACTACCTGGCATACAATACAAATGCACTTAGAATACATACTGTTCATTTCGCTTCCTGTGCCATCCAACAAGCTTGGTAGTTGGAGCTTCCACTGGTCGTCCGTGGTGATTGCGAAGTTGTCGCTTTTCCCACCCGCTTTCGGTACCATTCGGAAAACCTTGATGTCTGAGTCACAACGGCCCAATTTTCTAGCTAATTCTTTGAGGCCGAGGAATGCCACACGGTGCTTTTTTGAGCGCATGAACCGTATTTACATCATTGCTTCTAAATCGTTCGAAAGCCGAGTCCGATCGAGTCAATTCTGTAAAAGCTTACAATAGCTTTTACAACACCAGCATTGGCAGCCATTGCATAAGCTAGCGCATGTTCAGCGTAATTTCGAGATCGCAGCTGGTACGTAATACCCTGATGTACATGGGTCAAACGGTGAATCATTAACGAAATATGAAACTCTAGCGTCCCACTGCTGAGATTTGTATAAAACGTACACTTGTTTGACAAAAAGAGCCAAACAGTGTTATTTTAGGATAAAAGATTCTCATGTGGGTTCTTTAGGACAGTTAGGTCAGTTGTCGGTTGTCAGTAAAAGCCACTACAAATGTCAGTTGTCAGTTAGATTTTAGGCGATTTGTCAGCTGTCAGTTAAAATTTTGGCCATTTGTCAGTTGTTAGTAACCCCATCCAGACCCTCTTGAATGGGTGAGAACAAATTGGAACGAGCCAGTGTGTAAGTTGATTTTTTTGGATATATTTAAACTAGATCTTGAGGGCCTCTTGAATTCTGTGCAAGCCTTTGAACTACTAAAGGTGAGACTTTTGACAATTTACAGTGAAAATGTTCTACTTTGATGGTTTCTTTTAAGGCCATTTGTTCGTGGCTGTCCAGTCTGAACCCCATTGAAATCCTTTCGGTTTTAAAATTTCTATGCATTCAATCAAATCATTGGGTGGTCCGCACAATCAGTAAACAGGAAGTTTTGAAAAACAGGCCGCGCGGCTGAAAATAGTTTGATGGATGCTTTAAATGTTATACCGAGAAAAAATGCCGCCTTAAAAAGATTGATTATTGTCTGCAAGCAGCAAGTAGCAAGTTAAACTGGTTTCTAAGCATTCGTTTTCATGTCTTCAACGGATGACAACTTACAAAGCGATTGCCGTTATATAAATGGAGCAGGTGATTCGGAAAATAATCAAGGCGGGGCTAAGCAGGCTGAAGTCCGCGCGTCTAATTATATTGTGGAAATAATTTGGTTTTTAACGGTGAAGGTGAGATCATTTCTTCAGTGGTGTTATGAAGTTTCATTCAGGCTCTTAGAGAACAGTGTGATATGCAGACTTCGTGCTTCTTTTTAACTTTCAATTGTTTATTCGTAGCGTGACTTCTTTTCTGACCATTCAAATTAAGAGGTTTTCATTTTTCATTGTCAGTTCTGAGGCTTTGAACCGCCACCTGAAAAAACTAACGAAGTAGGCTGTGATAAATTTCGGCCAGTTATCCCAGGGTTGAATTTATGGACGTTGCGCCTTTTGGGGTCCGCTGAAATAAAAAGGGTAAGTTATCTGTCGGCTTAATTATTTTAAGATATCGGAACGGTCTTGTGTTTCAGAAGATTATAAAAGATGTAATTTATCTTCTAGAACGATCTTTAACGACAGAAATGGTGAAGCTCAATGTTATTAAATCTTAATTTTCTGCGGTAAGTAGTAGTTAATGAATCTTAATGAAGAACGCGAAGGTTCGAGTTTGAGAAAATGTCATCATTAATTAAAACCGAGGACGTATAAATCGATTATCTTGACAATAAGTTCCTCACTTAGCACATGGTTAACTGAGACCGAAGTAAGCTAGCTTTGTTCTTGCCTCTTCAAGTTCGCTCCTATAAGTTAAAACTTTTAAACAAGGAACAATGATGATGGAACAAAATAAGTTTTCTATGTCTTACACAGTGGTCTTCGTGTTTACTGTGTGCTTTATCCCTTCGAAAATTGCTCTCGGCCGTGAAATCTTTGACCGCGAGATCGAAGAAGAGAAAAGGAGCCCTTGGCTTTCTCGCCGAGCGCTTCCTAAATGGATAGAAGAGTTGCCCGATTCAGTTCCACAGTGGATGAAAACTACCGCATCCAACTACCGGGGATCTCCCCAACAGATCGTCTGTGCGGTGAAAAACTTGGCCAAAGCGTTGAATGACATGCAGGCGGCGAGGGCAAGGAACTGTGACGATTACTTTCGTTGCCGTGGAAGTAAAGATGCCGCCCAATGCGGAGCATATGCTGCATCTTTTGTCACTCAAATAAGGTAATAGAAAGGAGCCACTTTACGGTATGCTCATTTTAGCCTAAGTTTGTCAAGTTCTTCCTTTATAATCCGCGTCAATCTTCTTACATCCTTAACCATCCTTGTTTCTATATGGTTTAGTATTACTTCTTTGGTGTTTTTCTGTATTAGTTAACAAGTATTTTCAGGTTTCCTTTGATTTAGAGATAATTTTGTTCCTGTTCCAAATAACTCAGATTGCCGTGACCGTATGTGATCCGTACGTGATCCTTATGATTGTTTACCGCTCCTTGAGAGGGTACCCGCATCATTTTTAATTTTCTGTCACTACGGCTTAACACGCCATTCCGGCGTTCGCAGGAAACCATTAATCCCTGGTGAGTGGAGAGAGGGGCCGATGATAGTGTAACCTAAGGGCACACATAAACAAATCAGCGGCTGACTGCGCTTGGATTTACGGGACATTGTTTCTGTAATTTAACTCTATCATACCTACCTACCCTCCTACCTAAGAGTTACCTAGCTCTCTACCTCACAAATGGTCCGATCGCTAGCCTCTTGATGTTGTATCACTTGGACCTGTCTTACCATTACGCGTTATGTTGCCACCACACAACATAAGCTAGTAAGTTTTGCTGTTTACCTATAGCTGAGATTTTGAACCGGTCTTTCAAACATTGCGTAGAGACTGTGCTCCTGGATCAAAATTGACATCATATTTTTCCGCCTTTCCGCGTATTACATAACATTGCAAGTGACAGTCCCCTTGACACCGCTCCCAGAAAACCGAATCATTTCCCGGTCCCTTTGGGAGCTTTGGCAGAGAAGAGAGTGACCGACACGTGACACTGTGCGGCCGCCCACACTATCGGCGCGAAGCTTACGTATAATTCGATCGATAACAACTGCAACCTCGTTCCCAGGGTCCTCTCTCTTCCTACCTCGAGAAAGTACCCTGGTTGCGGCTGGTCACGTGTCTGCTAGATTTTTGCAGATTCCAGAGATGTGATTGAAGGGAGGGGCTGGAAAGTTAAAGTTTGTCTCAGCACTGAGCCCAGTAGGGAGTGCAATTTGTAACCCTCTCGTACGTTGTGGATCGGCAAAAATCACTGCGAAGGCATTGACATATTTGATATAGGAGTTCAATGCGTTGCATTTAGCTGAATTTTTCCCCGTCGATAGTTGGACAGTCCTTGGAATTTGTGACAATATTTTATAAATTATTCGGCAAAATCACAACGAAGGTATTTACTCGTTCCGTAAGAGTTTTATACGTCGTATATTCGCCTACAAAGGTAGTTTTGACTTTGATTAAATTACTCATCGACAGTTTGACGGTCAGCCCATTCTTTGCGTCGAAATAACTTTACGAAGAACTTTTACAAGTAAATTACAGATTCTGATTGCAAACAACCAAGAATCTGTAATTTACTTGTAAAAATTATGAATTATGATAAACTTGTATTACATAAAAAAAAGGAAAAAATAAAAAAAAACTTTACGAAGAACTTGATACAAACAACGTCTGCGTGCTGATTTATATTTTTCGATCGACAAATCACAACATTAACAACGGCATTGCATTCGTTTAGAGTTTGATACGCCCAGTGTTTGGCCAAGAGACTAACTATGAATTTGATTGAATTCATCCATTTGAAAGTTTGACGGTCAAAATTTATTGAAGAACTGGACAACAACGGCATCGATCGGCCGCGCGTTTGCAAAATCCAACGGCTTTCGTTTCAAAACTGTTTAGCGGTTAGTCTAATTTTCGGCCGAGAGACTAGCTTCCCATTAAATTGAATGAATCCCATCGCAAATTTGACGATTATTCAATTCTTGTGCCGTGAAAAACTGATTAAACTAATCCGAAACAGGCTGTTCACGGTTATTTAAAAATGTAGTGAAAATAAGCAAACTTCCCTCTGAATCAACTTCTCATACTCAAAAAAGTTCTGATAGAGCGAAGCACCAGCATAGTTAGTAGTTACTAACTATGGCACCAGTCAGGCAGGATCTCTGATAAATAACTTGCTTAATTATTAACTTTCAAAATAGCGTCTGTGAGACAAAGCAACTTTCTCCTCCATAGAAAGTTTTGACACAATTAAGTCAAAGACCCACCCCCGGTGCGGATTTGATTTGCATACATAGACACGCGACCAGCCGCAACCAGGGGCGCTTTCCATTCAACAAAAATCACCGGTTCAAATTTTCGGAATTTTCGCTCAGGTCGAATGGAACGCGTCCGACCGCTTCCCAGAACTCTAGGTCACGTGCTTGCAACACAGGGCTTTGTTGTTTGATAATGGCGGACTTTTTGAACATTTTCGCGGCTTTAGAGCAGGGTAATTGTCAAACAGTAAGTTGTACCATTCTCGATCGCAACGACGACGTAATACTTCTGGCTGCAGTTGCCTGCTTTATGCGGAAGGGATTAACTTTTGTAAATGGGTACTTCGAAGTAACTATTCCAGCGTATTTGTCGGGAGAGTTCGAAAACATTTCCGGATGACTGGGCAACGTGTCAGTCATTGACACAAGAAATAAAAGCACACTGGGCGGAATACAACTGGCAGTTTATCTTGGCGGCCCGCAATTTTGCCAGAAAAACAAATGTTGCTGTTCATTTGGAGTGTTGCAAACAGGGATCTGAACTGCATCGTACGAGCGCCGACGCTCGGTAGAGAGACTAAACTCGACATCTGTTGCGAATGGAACACAAAATTTTCGATAATTCCGGAAATTCCAACAAATAGGATACACTCAAAACGTATTCCTAAATTTTCGAAAACTTTTCCCGGAATTTTTACCGTTCCATTCAATTTCGAACCGGAAATCTCGGAATTTTTGGTCGAATGGAAAGCGCCCCTGTACTTTCTCGAGGTAGGAAGAGAGAGGACCCTGGGAACGAGGTTGTAACAACTGCAAATATTTCTATTTTTAAATCGAGTGTATTGATTTGAACATCGTCGATTGCAAGCATGGATTACCGCTCTGTATGGTCTCAAAGAACGTAAGTTAATTCAGTTAGGACTTGTTGCGTTTCTTCTCTGTCACTTTGCTGATGACAAAGTGGAAGCTGGCTGAGTACTTCGGTTTGAGAACCCTCAGAATTCCATCTTGAAAACTCGTTGTTTGAATAGTGTTTCGTCTTGGGAAGTGTGTTCATATCATCAGAACTACTGATCCAGTCAGATATGATATTTCTTATTATCAAGCTGTACAGTAGAGCAACGACATTGGAAAAAGGTATTCTGATTCCTCTAAGCTTAAAGCCGAGGCAATTATGGACCACTACTGATGAGGAGTTAACTTTGGCGCTATGGGGTCGTGACTTCCAAGCAAGTGGTCGATCGTACATTCAAATACTTTTGATGAATGTTGTCATAATAATCAGGTTTTCGTTAAGTTAACGAAACTGTGAAACTGTGTTTTTTTTTCTTTTTACTGGTTTATATTCTTCATATTTAAAACTGACATATGTTACAATTATAACCGTTAATAACGCAGCAGGTGTTACTTCCGGTGTGGTCGTTATCATTTATGGCGTTACATCTGTTTTCTGAAGGGTATTATTTGATAGATATCAAAAGCTGCTTTGCAACTTTTCAATCGCTTGTTTCAAATACTTCGTGTTCGGAACTTCTCAGAATTCTGTTGCTATTCAGGAGTAGTTTAAGAAAAAATGCGAAAGAGATAAAAATAATTGCTTTCGATCATCTCTCACTTCCGGTTGAGCCATCCCTAGTATTTCATAAACTATGCCGTTAGCGTACTTCGCAGCTTATCAGTTTGAGATAAAGCGAGAAACATGATATAATATTTACCTGCTGGTAAAGTTTGAATGGCTACTGTAATTAAAAAAGTACATTGTACTCAAAATAATTTTGGCTCATTTCTCCGCTTCGGATCAACGCTTTTTATTTTGCTGTGTTGAAAAGAATTCTCAAAAGCTCGAGAAAATTTTCTCGGGTTCAGTTTGAAATGCAATATGTTAACCCATGAAGAAGCAGCTCACATGGACATCTTTGGTCATGTTCCAAAAGACCGCTTCAAATCACAACAAAAAGGTAAACTAGCCTCACGCTCTTTAAGAATTAAAAACAACAAGGGGACAAGGGGTGTGTGTAGCGAGGGGGATCCCTCCGTTATATAGGTTTTGAATTGTTTCATCTAGCCTTGGGGTATTGCATTATTTTATGGTCTGGACATTTATACGTTTCAATTTTTCGGTGGCTATTGGTGTTTGATCGTAGTCCGTAACATAACATCGTAGTCCGTAACATAACATCCCTTATTTTGTTTACTGTTTCGTATATGTTGTAGTTAAAAGTTAAATTCAGGTAAAAATAATTTTAACCTAGTTTGATTCTCAATTTCCTTTCGACTCTTTTAACCCTAATAAGGGTTAAGAGACGAAGGAATTTAATTTTTACCTGGATTTAATTTATTAAATATTAAACCAGTCCACGGAACAGCCAATGAAATAGTGGATTCAAAACAGACCTCAATAAGGTTATACAAGAGCCGTGATCTAGATCTTAGTCTCTTGATCAGTTACTCAGTGATCACTAGTGTACTTGCTGAGGTTGCAAAATATCATATTTTATTACCTGCTTTATTGACTTTTAGATATAAGCAAGAGTGGAGATCAGCTGGTATTGACAAGCAGTATAACAGCCTGGCGGACGTGTTTGGATCTGCGGGTGGTGATTGCCTGGATCAATACAAGTACAAAACGTACGGGACCTCTCGTGAATGCAACGTGCCTTGGTATTACCACAAATAAATCGCTGGCCAGGACCTGGGAACTACGGATGAATTTCACCCGAATCTGCTATATCCATCAAATTACTTTTAAGTTTTAAAACTGGTTAAGCGATGTGAATACAGTAACTTTAACGAATTAACGTAAAGAAAGTTTAATCAATGAATAAATTATAATGAAAAACATGATAAGTTATACAGAGATGTGAGTGATGAGCTTCTGAAAGGGGTAAACAAATAACGACATTTTAGTTAGTAATGGCTTCGGCTCTGTGCGTGAATGAATTACGGCCCCATTCACACTACACCACAGTAATTTGAAAACGAAGGTTTATTTCTAAGGTTAGGCCTAACGTCCGGAAATCCGTGAAATTGCCAAGAACGGAGCTTTGCGAAAACCTCCTCCTCTTGAACCGGAGAAATTAAAAGCGCCGGCTTCGCGTTTTAGCATGGGCAGAAAACAATTTGAAAACAGAGCTTTTCGAAAAAAATGACGTCAAACAACCATGTGATTAACCCTAACCCACAAGCTTTTTGCCCCCTCCCCCGTTTATGTTTCAGCAGCCCAAATGCTAGTTATGTGGTCTTACAGAGAATTTCTTCTTAGCCTTAATAATTAATTCCCTTTCTATCAAAAGAGCTTATACTGTAAGATCTAAGTCTATTTTCTTGAACACCTCCAACATTTTAATACAAAGAATGACTTTTTTAGAAATTTTAGTCCTCCTTCCTGATTACTACGGTTATACTGCATTTTTGCAAGATTCGTAACGTATTTGACAAGTGGGCCAAGTCTTAGTAGACTACGAGTGGTCCCTCTTTTACTTAGGCCGTCGTACGTGACGTCAGAAAAAAAATCGAGAAAGAAACGGCTGCGCGAAATCTGGGGTTAAGGCACTAGTCGTAGTCTATGCAACGGCAGGTGTCAGTTTGGCCTATTTTACTATAGTAATGATCACTAAGGAAGGAGTCAGGAGTATTCAATGTATTCAGCATACGACATAAATTTTTCTAATGCTGCAAATAGCATTTATAACATCCATGTTATTTGAATGAAAAATAACACGTATTTTTTTATGGTTGAATACCTGATTGAGAATTTGGCGCGGGCTGATATTGAAACGACTACGTCACAGGACAATTATATGATAAGCGCGTCCTTTGTCTTACGATTGGCGCCTGATCACCATAATGGAGACTTCGTATAAAACAGCTGTGTGCTGGGATCCGAATGTTGTAGGAAGGAAAAATGGTTAACACATTGCTGGTATGACTCGAGGACACAGGGAAACTCCACAAATGAGTACGAGGTACATTGCACATTTATACCATAAACTTGTACACTCTGTCTGTTGTGTTTTACAAGCTGAAAAGCGTTACTCCTGGTTACTAGAGTCACGCGAACAGTTCTTTGTAGTTGAAAAATTCTCATAATCCTGTCTAAAGTCACCGGATTACGGAAAATGTTCTCTTTGTGGTTTGGATGAAGTTATCCCATGGTCTTTCGAACGCAGTCGTGTAAAGTTCGAAAGCAAAGAAAAGTCGATTACACTGAGACAGTAGTTTATTAGGCGACAAAAGATCACAAAAGGATCATGATTTTGACAATACAGGAACTGCAGCTGATTCAGGCAGCGTTTTCGTCCTGCTGTCAAGTTTGGCACAGGCACGACTGTTTTGGTAAAGCAATTGGTTGTTTTTATTCTACCCGGAGAGGCCTTACTGTTGTTTATTTTGAATTACATGCTGACCCGTCGAGGAAAGAGCAGTAAGAATTAGAAATTACCAGCTAGCAGACACATTTTACAATCCACTGTAAAATTTGCATCAATCTAAATGCTAGCAACAGACGCCGTCGCACTTTTTTTCCCGCGTCGAGAAACGTTCTTTCCGTTAGCCCTTATGAAGTTACTTCCGACAGAAACCAAGAGCTATTTCGTTCAGTTGTTTTTCTGCAGCTTGAGTTAACTTCAATGGAATTCAACTTCTTACACTGTTGACTCTACGAACGTCAAAAATAATAGTGATATTGACTCAGGAGGCAAGAGTGCATGTCATATCATCAGCACGGGCAGCAACCGTGACGACGACATACGTCACGTGTTGTTGTATTTATAAACAACTTCTGCTGCTGCCGAGGAAACGAGAGAGCATCGTCAGTGAAGGCCCATTTCTTGAAATTTTCGCATTCTTCATTATTTTTATATCTTTGACAAATTTTAATCTATCAAGTAATTGGTATAGCTTTTTATTAAAAAAAGACTCTAGTTGCGAAGATTAGATCATGTTCCTTCACAGCTTATGCTAAAAGCTTTAGATGTCGGAAACTCAGAACATATCAGTTGTTATGTTTGTAGAACGTCTTAACTTCATATCGTATTTATTTAATTTTCCGTGTTCTATGCTATGACTTAAGTGATAAATTACTGAAGGATAACTATTAACTCGGACCTTTAATAAATCAGTAAACTTATCCATGTTCAACTTTCTCAAAGTCAAACTTTTTTGTATACATTTTTGTTAAAGAGCTCAGCCTCTTGTTGAATCGATGCTAAAAATCTCTTTCTAAAAAAAGCAAAACGGTTTTAAAGGTAATAAGATCTTTCATTTCATATGGGCTTCGTCAAAATCACTAACTTCTTAAGTTATTTCTGGCTTCTCTTAGTTTCTAGTAATATCAGAAAGGCTTTATGTAAAGCGCCTCTGTTAGGATCTGGTTTTAATTTACAGCCATTCTGTAGTCTCACTTGTTGTTTATCAGCTGTTCTCAGAGACTGTATATGGATCAGAACCGACGGGTTTTTGTTAAGAAGCAGGCGCAATATTACATACATATCACTTTTTTCCTTAGAAGCTATCACAAGTTAATACTTAGAAACTCATCAATATCGTTGTCAAAAATTTAAATTACGCGTACGTTTTAGTCAACAAGCACATTCTACAATAGTTTATTCAACGAGAAGATAATTTGCCTTTATAAAAGTTCTATTTTATTCATTTTCCATCTGTTATGTGACTCAAGTAACTCTATATCTTTTGGGATATTTTCAGGAATAATTTTTTCCCTGAACTGGCTAAGAACTGACAGAAAGTGGCAGATCAAATGACAGGAATGGAACTTAATGGAGGTACGGAGTTTTGCTTTTTGTTAATGATTTTCACGTTTGCTGCTGGAAATTCTCTATTTTTCTTCCGTTTCCTAGCTGCATGCAGTATAAATCGAACGGAATAAGTTCGAATCGGTTCTCGCTCGGCTACCCGTACTAAAATTTGTACGTCTTGCCACGATTCATTCACGCAGAGATAAAATTGGCTGATCTGCCATAACAAACCAAAGTATTACTGTTTGGATCCTGATTGTTTTGTAGCTTAATCTGCCATATTGAACCACTGAAGGAGATAGAGAAGACATTTTGATGCCAAATAATTTCCATAAAATGCAGGCGGGAATCAAATTTAGGTGGTCGATTTCCGAAACAACGAGCGCCGACTGAAGGCGCAAGCTTCTAAAGCGGTTCGGGTCTATGCCTCTTCGGGGAGATGCTATTAATTTTAACTCCCTGAGTTAAGTGCCTTTCTTGGGTGTCCGAGTCGTTCTGAAATGTAATCTGACCGATTTTCGTAAAGCAGTGAAAAACGATCAGCATCCGCCGGCACCTGAAACTTACAGGGAAACCCAATGAAGTTGGAAGAATAGCTTACAGATCAGATTCGAAATCTAACTGCGCGTACATGTGACTTGAGAACATTAAGCAATCCAGTTTCTTTGAACAGAAACTTTCTTGGTAAGTCTACAACAGTGTTTGCAGGTCTCAATTATGGCAACCGAAATTGTCTAGTTACTTGTGATTACTGACCATGATTATTCTGAGAATTTAAATTTGTGAGATAGTATTTCCTTTGAAACAGGTGTAATTGTGAGTGGAATTCGTATTAGGTTGTAGCTATAACAGCTTGTCGCTATAACATCTGAGCGCTAGCTCATTTCATCCGTGTTGGAGTCATAGTTATCATTACTGATAAAATTTCGGTGGTTTTCTGAGGCAAATAAACGGCTTGTAAAGGGGGAATACCTATTTTTTAGATTGTGTTTACTCCGAAATGAAATAAATCGACTTACGTGGGCCTCTGTGTTCAATGTGTGTCCATTAATTAACGGCCATTTACTTGACCATGGCTGTGTCCAGAAAGCTCTTTTACTTTGGCCACCGTTTACATATAAATTTAATTTCTTTACGACGGTCACTACTTCTCAATGTTTTTCCTATTTCATCACATAAAATGTGCATAAATGCCTTTTAAGTGTAAATTTAGAATCAAATTGAATTGAATTGAAAAGGCTTCAACAATTTATACTTGTAACACTCCGTGTGTGGATGATGTGGATGATGGTAGTCGATTTTCATTTTCTCCAAGAAGATCCTGCATAGTTTAATTGATCCTACCAGTACTTTTATTTGCAGTTTTTCCCAAAGGAAATGCCAAACAACAAAACCTCGCCACTTTACAAGTTGACCGAGTAACACGGTCACCGCCCAGTCTCATGGAGCAAGACGAAGAAGAAGAGGAGGAAGGCCAGGTTACTCCTCTGCCAGGTTCCACAGTCGAACTAGATACGCTTGCTTGGCCACCTGATGAAGACACACAAGGCCCAGTTCACGTGACAGTTATACCATTAGAACGGGTCAGTGTATTCATCTTGCAAGGGGGAATTGCACACTATACTCTCTATGATCCCGAAACGAATTGTCTCAAAATCGTCTCATCTCTTTCCGATAGAAGCTTTATCCGTTGTTTCTTTGACCAATTTGTGGGTACGTGTAACATTTGGCTACTGAGGTAAAGAAAGTTAAAATCTGCATCCGCGCCAAATAGCTCATCAGACCGGAGCCTATCCCTGTTTCTGTAGCATAAAGCGACTAGAAATATTTCTACTCTCTCCTAGATGGGATGCTTGCCGGTCCATCGTAGGGTTACCCCTGAGCCTGATTATATTTCCCGGTACCCATTTGTACATCCGCATGGAGAGGGGCACTGTGCGAGTTACGCGTCTCACCCACGTAAGAACAAAACACAATAATCACGGCGACATGGGATCGAACCAAGACCTCTCAATCCGGTCAGAGTAGAGCGCGTTAATCATAACGCCACCACATTTGGGGTCATAACTAAATTTGGTTGCGTTGAGCTGAGCATCATCTGAGTAAAGCCAGAAGAAGTGTATGAATAAATAACTGTCTGTTTTCGCTCACTCAGTTCATCCAATCACACTTTAATTTCACACGTTGTACATATGCTTCCACAGGCGGCCCAAACGTGAGATGAGAGGAAATAATTAAAATGCCGAAATGAGACGTGCGCGAACGTGACTCTTGACTACGAGCGGTGTTGTGTTACAAAGATGCGATTTACAAGGGTTTGTATGGGAACTTCACGAATTTGCTTTAAATACCTAAAATTGAATGTTTTGTGAATAAAAATGACTTACCTTGCTTTCCTGGCGTATTCTTTGTTATTTTACGGGGTTTGAGGCCGTTTTGACGCGTTTTCAGCGAGTTAGCGCTGGTGGTGGTGTCCCAGTACGTCTCATTTACATTTTTTATAATTTCCTCTCATCTCACGTTTGGGCCGCCTGTGGTGCTTCATATATATTTCTTTCTCCACTGAACAGATCACGATCTCTTGTACTGATCTCTTAGTGTCTACTTTACTCGTAGGACGACCCAAGAAGAACATCCCGTTATTCAACATATAACCGAACGCCTCCAAGACTCATTCCACGTCCAGATAATCACCTCTGCTTGGCACTCATTGCAATGATCTGCTGCTGTTTACCTCTGGGCTTTGTGGGCTTCATTTGCGCTCTTCAGGTATAAAAAAAAAATTTTATGCCGCTCAGTTTTTATGCCAGAAATATACCTGAGTGGAACTTGGACACTGCTGCTGAATTTATAGATCGACCAACCGAGCGTGAGAGGCTTAGCGCCAATCTCGTCTCTTTTTGATCTCAGTGGTGATTTAGTTAAATTTTGTTCCTATTTTTTTTTTCTTTACATCTACAGTGATGGATAAATCCCTTTGCAGATTACAAATGTAGATGTAGATAAAGTCTTTATGACCTGTGCAATCTTCCTATGAATTTACTACTGTAGTTTCCATATTTTATATACTGCCAGCTGCTCGAAGGGTACTGTTTCGTTTCAGCAATTCTAATTTTTTTTTCACTTTAGTATTGTTTAGTATATTTTCAATTGTTTTCTTTTAAGGGTAAAATCCCTAATATGTTAACAAAACATTTTCTAACGGCGACATACTTATAGGTTGACACAGCATACGATGATGGCAACAGGGAAGGCGCAGTGTGGCGGGCAAAGAATGCGAAGTACTGGAGCTTAGCTGCAGTTGTGTTTGGAATGCTGGGAATTCTTGGTGCCTCGTTCTATTTAATATTCTTTCACCTGGTTCCTGCGGTCTCATAACCGTTAGAGGTACTTAAACTCATATCCCAGGGATGATGAACTGTCATGTTAACAAATAAGTCTGGATAAAAGAAGACCTGATTATTGTATAAAATACAAGTCAGGTCCAGATTTCGCAACCAGCAATATGTCGAAATCTTTCCATCGCAGAAGCTCCAGCACTGATTACGGATTGATAGGAAGACAAGCGAAAGCTAAAAGCTGAGAGAAACAGAATTTGTACTTCTTGAAGCACACAGGCGCAGGTTGAAATGACTTAAAAATATGGACCATCCCCGGTCAGAGAATATCCGATGGAAAGAAGGTGAATGCTGATACTCCATTTAATCAATTTTAGAGCCATCTGCTGTACTCAGAGAAACAGACTTGGAGACACGGTTGCGACTGACTTCATGCTGCTTACATGGAGAATTTCACGGTTCTAGCAACGAGACTATGTATTCATTTATAGTTGTTGTTCGTGACGGAAGATCATAGAAACCGAACGGTAAAAACGAGAGGAAAATGACGAGCTACCCAGTTGTGCTGATGGGGCAACAGAGAATTACTGATTTTCTTCCCCATTCTTATTGCGTTCATTTATTTCAGATATGGGTAAGGTTTAAATAAGACGCAAGGCACTGATTCAGCTTTATGAAATTAGTGCGATATCCGCATTCATCCGAGTAGTTTTCGAGTGACTCGCTGGTAACAAAGATTTCTAATAGCAATCATACATGACGTCGCAGTTGGACCAAAACTACCTGAATATTCATTCCGGTTTTCCTGCCTCATTCAAATTTTGATTTTACACAGGACATCCAGTGAACCGAAGCGCGGGAAAACGTGTGCGATTGAGTCACAAATTGTTTGGGTTTTGCTTCTGATTGGATATCAAACTGGCGCCAAATTTTTAAGCCAATCGCTTAGCGTTGTAGCCACGAGTTGTCCTATTCAGTTATAAAGGAAATAATAACAGTGGTTATATACCTCTGATACCTGGGAACGATTGTCAAATCAAGGCACTAGTTAGTGCGAATTTTGCTTTTAGAGAGTTTACACCAAGATTTAGTCCTTCAGTTTAACTTTGATTAACAGTGTCGAATCCTCGAAAGCGAGTTTCAAGCAGCCAAGCCTCGGAGTGTGCATATTATGACCTCTGAATTGCGTATGAGTTTTATAACACGTTAAATTACGACTAGTGAATAAAAAGTACTACAAATACTTTCCATGGTGCATCTTTTAACATTATATAAGTTACCTGCAGTATGATCTCCACACAATATTCATTAGTCTGAACTAGCAAGATTTAGCGATCCACTCTCAGTGAACGTTCGAAATTCTCACGCGGGATAAAGCATGGATTTTTTAGTTTGAGAACGTGTGTGAACGTGTCATGCTGTACTGAATAATTCAGTTACCTTTATTTTTTCAGTCAGACTCATTGTTTTGCCCATAAGAAGCTCTTCAGTCTTTTAACTTGAACGATTTATTAAACTGGACCTCATTGAGTATTAAGGGCGCATTCTTTTGGAAGCAGTCTGGCTATTCTCATTCCGGTTTAGGGATAACGGAATACACGGAATATCAATTC
>OMLO01001886.1_pt1 | contig 16534 bp, 10 predicted proteins | sample 1674811 | NCBI WGS metagenome assembly OMLO01 (sample SAMN06265003, study PRJEB25207) | coral metagenome | isolation source: Coral host | place: Mexico:La Bocana,Puerto Morelos, Mexico | collected 2008-11-13 | reverse complement strand
GAACGAGGTTGTTCATTTGCTTGACCGAAACGTCAAACGCACGCCTAATCAGCCTCATCAACCCGAGTTAAAATAAAATTGTCTATCTCTATCTATTTATTCCATTATTTACTATCGCATAGCTTGTTTGTTTTCTTTTTTCAAGTTCCCATGGAAGACGTTTTTCCGGTGTTATTTCAGGGAATTTTTAATGTCGTTGATGCACCCCCCTCTATATTCTCGTTTTGTTAAGACACAGTGAAATGAATTTGAATTGATTAGATAGCTCTGCCCTGAGCTTGCTCAGCAAGATAATACCAGTTTTGTTTGTTATAACGGCATATGTCAAATGACGTCATATGATACGTCCTCTAAGATCCGGCATCTGGGATTTCTCTATTTTCTTAAAAGTCAATATCGGAAATGATTGCAAAATCAAGCCAGAATGCGTATGCAATGTGTAAAGTCGGGAATTTCTGACGAAGAAAACTGTAAAAAAAACAGAAATATGTCAAAAGTTGATTTTTAGCTATTTGCGATTGCCATGGAAACGGAGGAAAAAGATTCTATTCTGCATTAGGACTGCGTTTTCATTTTCGTCGACCGCAATTAGCTTCTTGTTGGTTTTGTTTAGTAAATATAGATATCTTATGTCAACCATGTCTATTTTAATAAAACAATATGGAGATGAAAGCAAAGGCTACAATAGTCCCAAAATCCCTTTCACTTCTCAACCCTTAAACAAGAAAAAGGTTCAAAACTAAATGAAAACTAACGAGAGCACTCTTTAGTTAGAAGCATAATTTTCTTGAAGCTTTATAACAAAGTCTAATTAAATCTATTTCAATTCCGCACTTTATGTAAAACAAGGTTGAAAAAAGCGTATTCTACACATGCATGTACCCTTTGGGTACGCCTATTTTTTTTAATTAAAATTAATTATAACACAGAAGATTTGTCAGGTTTTCCCTCTGGAAAAACAAGCTGCCAGCAGGAAAGCTATTATACAACCGATCTGACTTGCAGAATACTCTTACCCAACGGCGAAACACTGAGAACCTGACGCACCCGCCGTGAGAAACTTTACTGCAGATTAGTGGAAACTTCACAAGGGATATGAACCAAACAACTTAGCTTATCAGCAAACTAATGAGCGTATTTGAATTTCTTTCAGTCTTCAACATTTTTCTATCCATTACAGCATCACTGGGTAATGCTCTGATCCTTGTTGCTCTTCATAAAGAGACTTCTCTTCATCCACCGACAAAACTTTTGTTCCGATGTCTGGCGTTCACAGATCTTTGTGTAGGAGTTATTTCACAGCCACTTTTTGTCGTTTTCCTGTTGTCGTCCGTAACACCTGGAGTAAACTGGAAATTTATTTTTTGCATAGATAAGTTATATAAGGCTTCGAGCTTTATTTTGTGTCAAGTATCGGTCTTCACATCCAGCGCAATAAGTGTGGACAGACTGCTAGCACTGTTATCTGGACTGAGATACAGACAAGTTGTAACATTACCACGAGTTCGAGCAGTTATCACTTGCTTTTGGTTGGTTGGTACATTATGTGGAGCGATGAACTTTTGGAATGAGAGTATTGCCTTTACTGTAGCCTTTGCGCTCACCACATTTTCTGTAACAACGTCTGCCTTCTCCTATGCAAAGATATTTCGCAGGCTTCGACAATACAAATTTCAAGTGCAAACAGCCCCGCAGGGGCAACCCAACGGCAGGCAAACGTCTCTTAATATAGCACGTTACAAGAAGTCAGTATCTAGCGTATTATGGGTACAGTTATCATTAATTGCCTGCTATATTCCATTTATCGTTGTGGTTACACTTATCACATATCGCGGAATGCCTGGAAACAAGTTGAGTGAGATAGCCTTTTGCGTTACAGCAACTCTTACCTATCTTAATTCATCTCTAAACCCGATTCTCTACTGCTGGAGGATCAAAACTGTACGACTAGCAGCCAAAGATACGATCAATCAACTGAACTGCTGTAAATCATTCTAGAACACGTAGATCTAGAGTACTAGATAAAAAAAAAAGATCACTTTCTTTTTCCTTGCGTCAGGACGTTCACACTGCAAATATAACGACACACCATCCTTCTTATGTTGTTATTCTTATGTGTTATTTTGCTAGTGTGAGCTAGGCTTAACTCGAACTTGATCTATAAAGTAAGTGATTGACACAAGTGCGATTTGAAAACGCAGCTGTGTTTCTAACGGTAGGCTTATCGTCCAAACTAATACGTCACAAAAATGGAGCTTTTCGAAAAAGCTCTTAAAAAAGGAGAAATGTGAAAAATGCCAGCTTTGCAGAATGAAGCTCCAAAAAAAATTACCCGAGTTGATCAGGCATCGATGAGGACACTTTCCACAATAGTGCAATTGGTAATTAGTCCTTAATTTTACCAGTACTTTAATATGTTGGTTCTTATAAGACACTCACAACCTGCTTGTAACCAAGAAGGTAACTTTGTGGCAGTCTTAATTGAATTACACACATATATTTTACGAACATGTGCAAAGTAGAGACAAGCGTACATTATATATAATGCAAACTTATATCCCCACCAACTTGATTTAAAAATAAAAATTAGATATCTACAGTAAATGGCGGGAAAAAAAATGTCCCAGCCAGACAAAGTCAAAGTTATGTAGATTATGTTCAGATACAACATTGATTTAATCTTGCAAATTAAAGTTGTGATGCAGCTGGTCCCACGTTAATGTGTCTACTTTTAAATAAAGAACATTGTCTTTTAAGCTTACCGACGTCTTTCAATAGTTGTTGGATGACATTAATAAAAATGCGGAGTGTACTCCATCACAACGAAATCTGATGACTTCCAGCGGTGAAAAAAGAGCAATTTTCCAGAATTTCAGAAAAATAGAGGAAAACTCTTTCCATTAGCCAAACCAATTTCGGAAATTTCCAAACGGGAGAAAAGGGTGCGTAATTTTCTTGCGAAAGTTGATTTCTGAAAATAGTCGAGAATTTTCGAAATGCATACCAGTCGACTACACTGTTTTTCCTGAACATTTTTGACCAAATGTATATCAAATCGAATCCTGCATACTAACTTCATAAGTCCAAAGTAATTCCCAAGTAGATAAAATTCTCCTCCGTTTCAGCATAATGAAGAACATGTAAGTCACGTAGGACAACTTTTCAGTAGAGGGAAATGGTTGTGAAATGCCACCGTACATGATCGATCTTTTGTTTCCGCTCCTGTCAATTATCCATGGGTAACATGCATAACTGACGGTAACATGTAATGTAATGTAATGTAAAACTTTATTTAGACACGGGAAACCAACAGCAACTGACGTTCCAAGTTGGGCTATATTTTTAAGTGCGGGCCTGAAGGGTATTGTTGCTTAGCCGTCTTGTTCATAAATAGGGTATCAATTTTGACCTTTTTTTTTTTTTTTACTCTAGACTTGAATTGGGTATGTTTTTTCGAAGAAGCAAGGTTTCTATCATTATCGATAAGATCAAAAGCCTTTTACAATGCCTTTAGACCCGTCTTTAATTTAGGGATCAGGTGTTAAAAGAGTATCAAATTTTTGGTCAGGTCTACTGACACCGTCTCCAACCCAATTTGTCTGGGAATACCTATCCTCTGGACCATTTCCCTCTATCGACTATGACAAAGTGAACTATTACTTCTCTGAGAATCAAAACGATAACTGTAGAGCTCCACTCAACGATTCACACTAAAGGTGAGGTTTGGGTTTTTAACATAATTTGTATTGATCACCGTAAGATCAACTCACGGGAGTGTTCAATAAAGTTTCATCTCTTTTATCTCAGTCACCGAAGGTCTAAGAGCTACCAGCCGATGATTTTTCATGGCTTTGTCACCGGCAAACATCTTAGTCCTTGTGTGGACATTACTAGTGATGACGTGGTTCCGCTTTCCCGAGTTCCAAGTTCCGGCATATTCTCAGCGGGTCTTGGAGGCGTGGCCATAGGTACTACTCCTAATCGAGCTCCCCTAAACAATCTGAAAAACTCGTTGCGATATCGAATATTGAGACCAACCAGGAGATAAGGATTTATTGCTGGATTGGTGTGACCAATCAGATTCATCGTAACCATGGTGACAAACGAAAAGTCGGCGTGAACTTCTGGGAAATACGTTATCACAAAGTGCTGCACATGCGTAGGAAGCCAACACAGTGCAAACACGACGACGACAGTGATGAGCATTCTGACAACCTGACGTTTGTGGAGCATGCTGTTGTGCTGAGCATGCGCCGTCAGGCGACCAGGTGCGTGGTGCCTCCAGAGCTTGTGGCAGATGACGGCATAAAGGATGGCCATGAAAAGCAATGGAGCAGCATAGGTGACAACGAAGGTGGCATCATAAAATGTTCGTTGTGCCTTCGCGGGATATCCAAACGCGGACCAGTCGCGATCACAGTATGTTTTGCCGTTTTTTTCTGTGGTATTCGCCGCAATGCCCACGGGCATCATAAGAACTGCGGAACTCAACCAGATAACCAACGTAATGATCCAAACTTTGCGAAAAATCTTGATTACTTTGTGGGGGAACTTGATGGCAAAGAATCTCTCGAGTGCTATGAAGATCAAAGTCGTCGTAGAACCGGCAATTGGTAAATGGGACATAAAGAACATGGCGTGGCAGGAGAATGCCCCGAAAGATCCTCCGATCCAGAGGCCCCTCACATGGTATCGAGTAAGTGCCAAAGGATACACAAACAAGGCAAAAAGAAGGTCAGCTACTGCCATGTTTACCAGAAGAAGGTTAGTGGGACTTTTCATTCCAGGTCTACGGAGAACCACAAAGATGACCAAAACGTTCCCGACAAAGGCTGCGAGAAATAGTATTACGTAAACAATCGTAAAAGCGATTTTTCCGTCCTCTTCCATCACGGAAACGTAGGTCCTCGGAGGATGGAACTGATGGACTCTGTCACTGCTGTGATTTTGATAAAAATAAAAAGTATTAGAAAAGACACCATTAACACTGAAATATGAATATCAGGACATTTACATGGACCAAAGTAGCTGTGAACAACAAGCTTTTCTGCTTTATCTAGAATTTACTACGAAGAGCGCTCTTAGATGGAAACTGCTTCCGTCACGGAAACGTTTGTTTTCGCCGGAAGATGAAGAAAAAATTGTCTCGTCTATGACTTTTCAAAAGGAAAAACTGAAATGAAAAAAGAAAACTAACAAACAGAGGACACCAGCGGTTACATGAACCAAAGTAGTTTTGAACGACTATCATTTCTGGTTTATCGAGAATGTACCTGCGAAATTGAGGTTACACTGTGAACACTATAACGCTGGGAACGTTTGTGCCGTTTCGTTAATTTGTTCTGCAATATAAGCCTTGGATTTGTCATGAACTATCATGTTTCATTGTCCGCCGACAGCAAAATTTATCTTGCGCAGTGTTTGTTTTTCCTTCATGATCCTTCGAGTGATTTCAATGTGTAATCACCATTCATAACGTAAATTGCAATTATAATGTATTTTTGACACTATTTACACTTTCTGTTGGGCCGCATCTCACCGCCTTCACACTGCATTGTATTCGATTCATTGCACTATGTTCTTTCGATTGTTTTCAGCAATTGAAGAAAGTTACACTAAACAAGGCGGAGATAGGCGTTCTGATAAAACTTGGCTTATGGCCGTCACTTTCTAATGATTAGACATTCAGTGGTCATTTCGCGTAAAAAGCTGAAAGACCCCTTGTCATCTCAAACCAAACGAATACACTGACGAGAACATCAGGTTCGTTTTATTCAAACAAGCAAATGAATCTAGCATGTGATAAATAGAACACAATTTTCGTTACCGAACGAGTTCTTTCAAATAGGCAAACACTGGCGTTTTCATCACAAATGAATCTTTTTTGCCACATGTTTGGCAGCTGCGCGTATTCCTTCTAAATATTATAACAATTTTAAACGCAGTTAACTGCAAATTCAATAAAAGTGCGTAAGATAAATGTAATTCCAACTAAAAATGTACTAAACATTAACGCTGTATTTAATAATTTTAACATACCTTACAGAAAATGTATTACAATTTGACGCTGAAAATTACAGACCTGCCAAAATAAAGAAGTCTAGGTTTTTCTGTCGCTGATTTGCATTTCCCAGGGCGAAATTTAATTGCGTGCGATGAAAAAGAGGAAAAATGGACCACTTCTTGTTGTCCATTACCTTCTTACATTACCGTAAACGTAATAAGCACTGCTTTAACACTAACATCCATTAACAAAAGCTATACCGAGATATCACATTACTGGTCGTACTGCCGAAAGTCGCCGGGTACCCTCCGAAGATTACCGAATGTCACACGACGCTCTTTGAAATCCCTGAAACAATCCGAGACCTTTGAAGATTATGGACGACAAATTGAGCATACATCGAAGAGTACTCGTACTTTATCGATGTAGTACGTCTCTGTTTCGTTTCGCAGTTTTCAGCAGACATAATTTGTTGTTAATATTTACTATATATATTCAACAAGAGTTAAGGGTCGAACAGCCTCTCAAAACCTAGTCCAGTACCGAAAAAGATGAAGACTAGCACAACTACCCATTACAGAAATTAAAACGACCAGCAAAATCGGAAAAGCTTCAAACCAAGTATATTTACTGCTAATGCAGGTAGAAATTTTGTTCAAACATTAATTTTTATGTTCCTAACCGGCTGTGTAAGTTTAATTTGTCATTTTCAACCGCCATCTTTTGCCTTACGATGGTCTTGAGCAAACAAAGGCAGTGCGCTAAATGTTTCTTCATATGTTTATGCGTGGACATTAGGCTTAGCAGTACAGAAGAGATTAACGAAACCTACCCTTTTCAAGCCGTTTGGAAACGGACCCTCGTAAGATGTATTGTCTATAGATGTTCAACTAATCGAGAAAAAAGAAAAGCGCTTTCCTGTATTTCATTATTCTGTCACACAAACCCATAGTTAAATAGAACCAAAGTTAAAATAATTCGATCAATAATCATGTACCGTCAAAGAGTTTAAGGCATTATGTAAATTTTAACCACAAAAGTTGCGCTACCCTCCTTCAAAGTTATTATGTTCCCTTTCTATATTCATTAAAAACCAAAGAGCACTTTTCCTATAATATGTTCACAAAGCAGCTGACTTCTTTGAGTAGATGAGGGCCGCCCATTAGATTAAAATTACCAGGAACAAATGCGATTTGTTAATGATATTTCAATGTTAAAACTCGAAAGCAAACAGAACAGATAATAGTATTGAACGATTGACTTCATTTGAATGATGGTCACACCAGAGTTCCATCAGACTGAATACTGTTACGCGGTACAGCATAATTTGCGGTACCAAAGGAAAGTACTGCGCGATAGCTTTCGTTTTAATGATCACAATAGGGTGTTAACTAAAAAAGTTCCATCTTATACTGTTTTCGTGTAGTAACACAGAATTCGTGCATGCTCAATAGCTTTCATTTGAATCATAACCGCATGTAAACGAGGCTCATATAACGTAATTTAGGTTTGATTTCGATGTTCTCACAGTGGAGCTTGGTCGTCTTACACAGTATAAAGATTATTCGCGATCGTTCAATACGACAAAGTTTGCCTCGATTTTAGATGAATGATTAAATACATACAAGGCTGTGCTGAGCCACAGATTAGCAATAAACAGCAAAAGCTCAAGAAAGTACTCAATAAGAAGATAGATTGAAACACAAATACATGGCCAAACCCTATGTGAAGCTTAACCGAACAGTTAAATGATGGGCATAGCTCGACAGGCCGTGTAAGAAGGTTTCTTTCTCCCAGTAGTAAGAAAAAAAAACAAAAAAACAAGCAAACCTTAACAAACGGCAATGGGTGAATGCAAAGCCATACCAACTTAAAAAGAAACACACAATTTCACCACAATGACAATTTTAATTTTTCATTGGGACTCTATGACTAAATCAAATTTGATTTGAATTGCAATCCAGTTCATTCCTTGTACTTCGAAGCCGAAATAATACTTGTGCTATTTCGCTCCGCAGAATCCACCCACCTCGTTTATCCAATTTATTTGGATATTTGCCGGCGCCTTACAATATAACAAAAATGGAAATTAGAAAAAAACCAACTTTCAAGGGGACATTGTCGACCATTTTAGCATTTTCTAATTGACAGCTTTTGTTAACCCAACATTGCTTCGGAATTGAGGTTGGCCTCTAAAAGGAACGAGATGAGATATTGTTTTAGAGGGTTTTTCTTGATCGATAGTTAAGAAGCAGTCAAAGTTTTGAGTTGTAAATTGGAAAATTATACGTTTTTACGTTTTTAAGCTGATAGCTGAGAACGGATCAGAAACATTTACCGTCAGCTGAGAAATGGGCTGAACTTCTGCTTGATGGCAAAGCAATCTCGCCCAGAATTTACTGATTACTGAAATGCCAAAGGTTTGAAATTCCCTCATTTCGCCATTCAACTTTTATGTTGTCACCCCAAGTTTTCGCCCTGGAAGCTGGAAATACTGCTGAAACTAAATAATGCAAAACATTTCGTACAGAGTACAAGCTAGCAACACATTTAGTTTTTTTTTTCTTAAAGTGTGGCACAATCATGACTGTCTTGCTCAGTTTTTCACCTGCTCGTGGAAAATATATTAAAATAATGACTTTCACTTTTCCGTCTTTACTTTAATCCAATGGATATTGATTTCAAGAACAATAAAATATGATCTCTACCTTTTTACAGTATAACTTTTCCTACCCAGAGAAGTCCAACTGAAGTCACTTTTTTTCGGGAAATACTCTAAGCATTCTGTTTTCAACTTCCTGTGGGGTTGAAATTTACAGTGTTCAAACTCCAGCTGAGATAAAATTTATGCCAGCAGTCAATTAAGCAAAGCGTCTGGTAAAATTAAAAGCATTTAACATATTAGAGCACTTTAGGATAGAAAAAAAATCTTTTTCTTCGTAATTAACGCCACAAATGGCGTTAAAAGCAAGACCTTAATGACTTTTCCACAGCCGGTTATAAGGTTTCACGACTTAATTACAATCTTTAAGGCAGTGGGTTTTCAATTCAATGCCAGATGTAAATTTAAACGTTGTTGGTTCCTGTAGAAGTTGTATAACTTAAAAACTCTGTGCTTTAATTTTCTTACAGATCTACTCGACCAGTGATTTGTTTTGAGTACAAGGTTGAAGTTAGGTATTTTGGATTTATCAATTGGGAGTCTCTTTTTTTTCTTATGTTGCATTCATGTTCAGTAAAATCTGCTTTAATGATAAGTAAAATAAATGATCTTTCTCGCCGTGCGTTAAAGAATTGTCTCGACTCATTTCATTTCAACCTGTTATTGCCATATTTTCTGTCGGAAATCAACATTATGGTCATAGCAGGCTAAAGTAGCCGCCCTCTCCGTGTCTTAATGTAGGTGTAAAACTTGTTACCCCAACACTATTTAGCTTAATTTTTTTTTGCACTAACCCTACTGAGCCTATCTATTAAATAATATTAAACTATATTATTCATCATTTCAGACTGTACCTAAAAGACCCTCCTCCCCTGGAAAAAAAAATGAAACAAAATCATTCAGGATTATTAAAGCAATCTATAAGCAAACAACAACCAAACAGGAAAACGTTAACCCACGTACCAACGTAACAAGGAACGAAGGAAGAATGAAGAAACGAATGAACGTACGGCTGCTACTCTGATGGAAAAAACTGATTTGATTTTTTCGGCATTTTCCTTAGGATTTGTAGATTTCGCAGGTCTTTTCTGCTTTCGCTGTAAGTTTTCACCCTCTAGAAACCATTTGAGTCAAGTTTGACAATGGCGTGATTTTTCTGGACCAATCACAATTCCTTGTTACGCATTGCAACCAATCAGATTGCTTCATTTTGTATAGACAACAGACTACGTCAAATAGCTTTTTTTCGTGTTCGCCGAAGTGGGCAAAGGCCGGCTTTCCAGTAACACAGGGAAAGTTAAATTTGTCAAAAATTCCCAAGCAAAAATTTAAATACAGCTTACCGTGCATCTCTTCTCTGATAAAGCAGGGTGTTCAGTTCAGACAATAAGAAACTTTACTATAAATTCTTATAAAAAAAAAAATAATAAGAGAGTAACTGGCTATAAGGCCCCTTCTGGCCAGCAGACCACTGTATCTAGACAGTTTTGTGTGTCTTTCAGAGTAACATAGAGAAATTTAGATTTTTGTTACAGCTTAGGAAGTTGTATTTTAGATTTTCACAGATACTATCGTATAAAGTCAATGTTTTAAGCATGGATATTTAGTTAGTGACTGACGCACGAGAGAAAAGTGAAATATACAAGCCGCAGGGAGCATTTTCTCGATATTTTATGTACTATTTCAAAAACGAGTGCGAGGGTTTCATCAGGTTTCCAAACACGAGAAAACATTTGGTTTTATTGTTTTCGACTGTTTGGAAACCTGATGAAACCCGAAGTACGAGTTTTTGAAATTACCTCTCCAACAAAAAAAAAATAGAAGCTGTTGTCATTTTAATGAGTTGTCTCAAATATTCTTTTTGTGGATCGTAATGAACGTTTTGAGACGTTGATTGAGATTCCGTCGCCGAAGTGCTAGTGTGTGAAATTATTTTTGCATTCAATGCAACGTTTTTCAGTCTTGTTGTTTGTCAGTTCGAAGCAAACACGTTGTTTCACAAGCAGAAATGCAGAAATGGAACTAAAATACGTGTGGTTTTCAACTCGTTCATTGGGTTTCTAAACTCATCCACCTTACCAGAATGGGGCGTTCTGGTAGGCTGATAACAATATGAATAATTAATGAGTTTGAGAAGTTTTATGAAAAAGTATGGTATTTTTTTACTGGCAGGGCGTTACTTGGTTTTAACATCTTCAGATGTTTGAACATTGAATTCTTTTTTCAGGAAACTGCGAACCTCATGTTTCAAAATATTATATTTTAAAAACAAAATTCTGATAGCTCTTTGGCCAATCAGTGAAAAATGCAATTTGTAATGTATATTTATCTATAAATTTAAGCCAAAACGCAAAGACAAACTGAAAGTGAAAAAAAAAATAAATATAAATAATCAGTTCTTGAATTAAAAACTAGCTTAGGGAACAAAGTGCAATATTTTACCGCTTTCGATAGATTAACTTAAGTTTTTTTTTTGTCTGTTCTTTTGCCCGTAATTAACGTGGAATCTTCTTCGATGTTGCCTTTACGATTTCTTTCTCGTTTTTTTTTTCAGTTATGTGTTTTTCCTTTTTGACAAGCTATGCGTTGTTTTGAGGTTCTTCTTTCCGAATGGGAAATTTTCCATAGTATATTGATTAAGATGCAATATTAGTTTCACAAAAATTCAAAGAGGGCTTTTATTAATATTGTCTCAAGGCTACAGTATTTACAAATAAATGTAACTCCCCAATTAAATTTTGACATTTCACCATCTTTTAGTTTAGTAGGAATTTCAAACCAACCAAATTTAGTCCGGCCATAGGGGAGAAAAGAATAAAATGTAATCAAGGCAAATACATTATTATTCTGGCACTGGTATTTAGTGAACAGCTTAACAGAAAACAGGATAATGTTCTTTTCGAACATTATTTTATGACAACATCTTGGCTTGGAGTTAAATACAACGAAATAAAAATTACCATAAATACAGCTTCAGTTCCATGGTGTGATAGATGGCACGCCTTTCGCCTGTGGAAAAACCCTCATGTGCCGCGAGCTAGCGATAAAAAAAAAAAAAAAAAACTGTTTAAAGGCGATTACAATCCCGAGTGAATATTCTTTGATCTGTATGGTATTGCTAGGAACAAGTAAAATGGATTGACGTATCAGCTGACTAACCATTGAATAAACGACTCATAATTCGACTGCTTCATCTACCCTGTAATTTAGAATCTTCTTATTTCTTTGCATTGCTCAGAAGTTTCAGTCATTCCTTTTTGAAATACTCACCTGCTGAAAGGTGCGGTGAAGGGGACTCCCTAAAAAAAAGGGTCGGGTTGTTCTTTGTCTTGCAGGTGTTAGTGTCATAAGCCACAGAAACCGTACTGATTTGTTTAATGTCCGATTGGAAAACAAAATCGGCGCTGAAAATTCGAGTCAAAATGAAGGAGCAATTTGTCATCCGTTTAATTCCATAATTGTTTTGGCAAATGTTCGATGAGAATTTTCTAATAAATTAGACATTGCAAAGAAAACGGAGATTGAAAAAAATTGTCTTCTCCAGTTCAAATTGATCAAGCTGGCACTACATTCAAGCTCAAGATAAAAGAAGCTTTGCACATCCTGTGGAAAATTAAACCCCTTCGCTTAATCAGCAGCCTCAACAAGTTAATTTAAGCCTATCTTTGTACTCCACGCGTTTTTTTGTTTCCCTTTTGAGTAAGTTCTCATTTGCATTCTGCCGGCGCAACGAATGTTAGCAATTAAAAATTTACGTTTTATTTCTGAGACTTTCCTGTGGTCCAGACCTTCGTGTAATGTTATAAAGAAGAATATTGTTTAAAATGTACCTGTTGATAGCAGTATCGTTTGCTGTAGGGCAAGCAGATCTATGGAATATCTAACTGCAATAAGCAGTCTTTGCGTACAAATCGCGATATCTCACGACCTTTATTGTGTACGGTGACCTGAAGGAGCATTAAAGTTTAATCTTAATGCGCTGCGAACTCAATGCACAATATAGCTGACTTACATCGCGAAGCTTTCCGACCTTAACCAATGAAAAAGCTTGCACAAGGGTGAAACAAATGACAATCTGCGTTCCTTCGTTAACCTCTCTATTTCAGTAATAATAATTGCATGATTATCAGTATGTTTTTTAACGTAAAATGACCCCTTTATCTTATCTGTAATTAAGAGGAGGATTGAATTCAGATTGAGGTTATACAATTTTCCAGTAGAATTATTTTAATTGCACACCTTTAAAAAAAAACAAAAAAACACAGCACCAACGAAAAACAAAACAGAACATTAAAAAGAGGAAGCTCAACCACACCGAGCCAGTGCAGCGAGTCTAGCAGTGAACGTAAACATGATCTGCGTTCACCAAATTTTATGTGTTATACTGTTACTGTATGCTGTACAGAAGCGCGGTACGCGGGCTTAAAGCTCAGCTGTTCTCAAAATGTTGCAGCATATACTGCTTTCAAAGTCACAGGCCTGTTTCTTACCTAACTATGACCTGAGACCTAGCAATTTTTCGCATAGACTAGCTCTCCGTGTACGCATAGAGTATAATATGGAATATTTCTGTAAGCTCCAACAGAAACGACAAAGACCTGGTCATTTTACGATTTACCTTAAACCTGCTGAATGGGAAGTCTTTGTTTCCTTTGCGTTTGGTCTGCAAAACGTCACTGTTGCTGGCTCTAATGAACACGCAGAAAAATAGAATGGAATAGTTGTGTTTTCCTTCTACGTTAGATTATAAGCACACATTCAAGGAGTGGCCTGTGCTTTATCTTCCTGTTTGAGCTACAATGTCGATTCTTGCTTTGGGCAATTTATCATGCCCACTTTGAAGGAACAAATTTATGCCGAACGGATGCAAGAAAATATTTAATCAACTCATTTTGTGTGAGCTCTAAGAAAGTTTACATTATTCGAAGTTTATTTGCTCTAATACTGTATGTACTTTGTACTAGCCTATCCTGAATATTGCTGAAGAAACTTTACAGCAAATTAAATTATAAAAGAAACTGATGGTTTTCATTAGGTTCTCTAACGCAGTAATATTTGTCGTGTCCAAGAGGATATTGTCATTTTCAATATTAAATCAATGAAGACTACCTTGGGATGTTTCGAAGGCCTTTCTAAATTACAGCGGAAATCAGCAAAAACCCACACGTGGGCCAATCAGCGCCTCGGGCTAAACCTGTTAGTTTGCCAGTAAATGGACTACATTACGCAATCATTGGGGAGTTTATTGGGAGCAGGCGCGACGGCTTTGACGCCGAGGAAATTTATCTTTTATCAGCGAAATTCGCAATTGTGTTGATATGTTTAGTACGTTAATAGCTCTAAGACCGTGCTCAGGATAAATATGCAGTGACAACGTTCAGTTCCTAATTGAAATACGAAAACCCAGCCGTCGTCGTTCGCGTTCTTCAAACTCCGCAAAACTTTGTCGTTTTCACATTCTTGTTTTGCACACAAATAAATGTTCCAAGATTCAAAACGCAGCACATAGACATTTTTCCTCTCATTACACCTATTGTTTGATGACATTCTCGTCAATGGGAGTTTACCAAACCACGGCGACAACCGCAATGGGAACGTCAGTGAACACTGAGAATTAACGATCAGTAAAATGGCTGTGCAAGTGCGTTATAATTCTTGATACATTCCTTTGCCTTTCCCGGCGAAAAAACAACGTGAAATAACCCAATTTTGCGTTGTCTGGAGAACGTACACTGTGACGGCTATTTTTTTTCGATAGTTTTGACAGTGATAAACAAAGTAAATGACTTTAGAATATCGCGAGATTCGTAGGTAAAATATAGATTCACTTTTTAAGCGACGTTGTCCTCGGCGTTGCCGTCGAGGTTTCGTAAACTCCCTAGTGTTGCCGTCGCCGCGTACTGGTTTGCCAGAGCTCCTTAGTATGTCTAGTAATTACGATGGCAACGTCCATTAAAATGTTATTTTCAGTATTTTACATACGGATCCAGCGTACTCGAAAGACATTTAGTTTGTTTCTGTTTGTCAAAACTAATTCCAAGCTTATTATGGAACTCAGTAAGTAACCATCGTGGCTCACGTTTTCCGCACAACGTGGAATTTTACGTTGCTGTTTTACGGCGAGGACGGAAAAAAAATTGAGCGGGTGTGCGCGAAAGACTGTTCGAGAGGCTGTTTGCAGGCTTAGAGGAAACGCACTTATAACGCACGTGCACAGCCATTGTATTCATTATAAAACCTTTCTTTATGGACGTTTTTGTTGCCGTTGTTGTTAAAAGCTTTATAAGGGACCTTAAGCAATAACGATAGCGACGCTAAGCACGACGCCTAGAAAAACAAAAATTTACTCTAGAATTTCGCAGATGACTAGATCATTTCAGTGCGTCTATCTCTCTTAGAACTTACTCTAGGTTAATATGCAATATCAGCGTTCGATTCCAAATGAAAATTCAAAAAATTAGCCACAGTGGTTCACGTTCACGTTCTCCAAATACGAACAACTTTTTGTCCCGTTGTTTTATTGCAGAGTGTGGCCAAGAAATGTACAACAATTTATAACGCACGTGCCCAGCTATTGTTCTGTTCATCAAACCTTTTGTTTTTTTCGTTCTTGCTGCTGTTGCCGCCGTGGTTAAATTAAGCCGCAGTCCTGTTTTCAAGCATATTTTTGGATTAGTCATACACATATCAAACGGCAGAAGTTCGTAAATTTAATACGTGACCCATGTTGATTAAGGACACTTGTTCTCTCCAGAGTTATGGAAAATGAATTCAATCTATTTTTTTCCGGGAAAAATTGGCCTTCATTTTGTATTCGACAATGTTACATGATTGTTATTGGTTAGGGGCTGTAAATGCACAATAGTGCCATTTTTAACGATTACGATCTAAGAACAAAGCTCTTTAAATGATCTGTATTGGCAGATCATTTACGAAAGCAGTGTGCTTAAGAAATATGGAGACATTAGATCTTTACATAGAAGTTTAACCGCGCGGCCCTGGTCGTCCAAATTTTAAAGCTGTTTTTCGTACTTCTTGAGCTGTAATTTTATGATGAACTGGTTGAAAATATGCGGTGGAATGTGTAAGGGAATAACAAAATTAGCCTTGGTCTTTTCTTCAGTTGAACAGAGTGAAAGTTTCTCATGATGCCATGAGTTCTGTCACGATCACCGTGATATTTGAAAAAAAAACACAACGCTCCGATCACTTCTATGCAATATTTCGTGTCGACTAATGGTCTGGTTAGTTATTTTGAGGTGCACTTTCCATTCGCATCGATTATTTTTCGATAAAGTAAAACAACAAAAACAAAAGACTGTATAATGATGGATGTTTATATTGTTGGTTATAACGAATTATCGGAGTTTGAGCATTTATGAAATGTCTCGCCAAAAATGTATGGCAGGCTTGACACTTAGGTTGGAAAATATTACAGATTTATGGCAGAATTCACCGTGTAACATGTTAAATACGTTTGGAAGGAATCTAATCCGTAGTTATTAGCAATCGTTAACTTGTTATAGGTTCTTTTTTAACGTAAATTGATTCCTAAAATCTTAAACACTGCCGGAGTTGCCATTATCAAGAGGAGAATTGATTTTAGAACGAATACATCATTTGCCAGTATAGTTTTTTACTCACAAACTGTTTAAAAAAATGCATTGTCGTGAAAGAGACTGCGCGCACAAACTACGCGATGCTTTCGTAGTGCCTATTATTTTCTTATATATCTATCAATGCCCCGATCAGCAGCAGAAACCATATACTGTGCCACCATGAATATTCCAATTTAGTATATACCACACAAGTGAATAGTGCTTTTCGCGCGCGCTGATTGGCTAGCTCGGAGGTGATTAGCCAAGTAC
>OMLO01001885.1_pt1 | contig 16534 bp, 8 predicted proteins | sample 1674811 | NCBI WGS metagenome assembly OMLO01 (sample SAMN06265003, study PRJEB25207) | coral metagenome | isolation source: Coral host | place: Mexico:La Bocana,Puerto Morelos, Mexico | collected 2008-11-13 | reverse complement strand
AGCTTCACTGCAATGGTGTGGGCTCTTACAAACAAGCCGATTTCACCATTGATGGTAATATTTTGACCGCGGATCCTCCTGTCTTCAGTGATGCCAAACGTTTTGCCTCCTTTGTAGATTTTCAGGATTCTTAGATCGTACACATTATTGTGCTTGTACCCTTCCGACGTCTGGTTTTTTGGCAAGACCAAGGCTCGAACCGCTAAAAACAAAAAAGAAAAGTTTGAACCGTTATAGTTAACGTTATATAATCGTGTACATAGCTAATACGCGATTTATCATTGGCCCGTGCTCGTGAATATTATGCAAACAAGAAACTGACCCCTTCACGTTCTCGGATCTGCAAAACGCAGCACAGTTAGTTAGATCAAACTTGGGTTCAACCACGAAGCAAATGCGATAAAAGTCTGTTATAATTACCATTGCTGTTTTGTAGCTTACATTAAAAAAAAATCACCTACAGTCGAATCCCCGGTTAGTGCGCTTGTCTCCGGGTCGAGCCGTCCGGGTTCGAGCCCTGGCCGGGGACATTGTGTTGTGTTCTTGGGCAATACGCTTCACTCTCACAGTACCTCTCTCCACCCATGTATATCAATCAGTACCGGCGAATTTAATGCAGGGGGCAACCCTGCGAGTGACTAACATCTCATCCATATAGGAGTAGAAATACTCCTGATCGCGTCATGTTACGGTCTGTTTGGCACTTGGCTCGTACGCAGACTTTCCCTTTTACCCCGGGGGTATGGGAGGTAGTTAGCCATCGAAATATAGGGATCATGTACTTTGAATATCTTTTGCTTTGTGAAATTAGAATCACATTAAAACAATCATAATAAACGTGTGTTTGAATGTTTTTTATCAGTCGTCAAATTCTGTTTTGGACTCTTATCCGCCATCGTCTTTTCCAACTACCTGAGGTAAATTTTGGATAGCCGTTTATAGGGGTAAGGTTCCTTCATCAGGACGACCAGAAAGTGGCCGCGGCCGCTTCCTAGTACTTACTAGAGGTGGCCGTTTAATGGGGTTTTATGTACAGTATTTTACTGACAGTAATTTCAGGACTTTGATAACTGGCCGCTTAATGAGGGGTGGCCGCTTAATAGAGGTTCGACTGTAGTGAAAATCGCTTTTAATTGCATAATTGGATGAACGCGAGATCGTGTCCAGCTGTGCCAATTCGTAGAAAAGCCGGTACACCGTCAGGTCACGCGAATGATGTTGTTGAAATCAATGATTTCCGGCCATCGGAAGGTGTAGAAATTCCATTTCCCGTAAGTCGTAATAAGTTTCTTATCACTCGTAAGCGTGACTACAAAGCTAAGCTACACGCTGATGAAACGAACTGAATTGTCTTGACGATACTGATAAGTACGAGAAAAATATGTAAGGTGGCACAATCAGTAAGATTATTCTTTTCGATGCATTAACGTCTTCACATTCATGTATCCGTCGTTAATCCGTTGTCCTACGGGCTAAGGTCACTGACTTTCTGCCTGATACTACCGTTAAGCGTGTGCCTAATATTTTAGAGAAGGTTAAACGCTTTCACGGGCTACAAATCCAACCAGACAGTACTCCTTGTCCATCCTATGTTAGTACACAGGACCAAATGTGTTCTGCAAACTTACCAAAATCTGCCGAACAGAACTGTTCTTGCGGATGCCCTTTGAAGAATGTAATTGCCTCGCTATCGGAAGCGTGCACCATAGTCATAGAGCTCAAAAGAAAAGCAACGCGAAAGATATCCGAGTTCATTTTGTGTTCCTCTCTGTATCTCAATAATTCGGCGATGGTGACTTTGAAAACTTAATTTTATACTGTCGTTTGGGAGGTGCTGCAGTGCGTATGACACTTAGATAAACATATGAAATCTGATGAATTACGTCAGAGTCTGACGTCATTTGATGATAACTGATAACAAATCATGAACAAATGCGTTGCGTGACGCATTTCCTGTCCTCTCTTCTTAGCAGGGGCTTCTTTCTTGCTGACTTGACAATGTAGGCTGGTAGTTCAGAGGCTGGGGAGAAGGAAGAAAGAGAGGGCGCATTCCTACTCCCAATTCACTTCCTTCTCTGCGGGAGAGAGTTTTCCGTCCATATTTATATTGGACCGGGACAGGAGGCTCCTGACCGGGAGAAAGGATTGGGACTAACAGAAATACTGGAAGCAGTTTGATAGTTGAATGTAGACTGCCAGTAGCCCCTCTTCCGCTTTGGCCTTCGTGCGCGACGCGAAAACAAATTGCCGCTTTAGGTCCTGGGAACAAGCGCGCTTCTCACCCCCAGGATTTCGCACGGCCATTTATTTACGGTCTCGCTCGATGGAATAAGCGAATGAATTAACAATTTTTAGATGGTAGGGTCTGTATACGAGCCAAGTGGCTCATCAGGCCGGAGCTTATCCCGGTTTCAGTAGCATGAAGCGACTAACCAGGATGGGATTCTAGTCCATCGTAGGGTTCCCCGCCCCCAGCATTAAATTCGCCACTACCCATTTATACACCTGGGTGGAGAGAGGCACTGTGAGAGTAAAGTGAGAACACACGCAACGCATGTCCCCAGCCATGGCTCGAACCCAGACCGCTCGATCCGGAGACGAAAGCACCAACATGAGGCAACCGCGCCTCCCATCGATTATATGGACGAGGCTGAGGAAATATCGTGATTAGATCAGTTATTTTGATCTGCGAGACATTGACTAATCACGATATTTTGCTGGCAGTAACCGAGTTCAGTAATTGTTTAATCAATCGATCACCAAGTTTCTACCAGGGAAGTGATCTGCCATTTTTCAATTACACAATTTGTAATTACACATAAGCAGAACATTTGCCAATCTCGTTTCCAGGGTCTCTCTCTCCCCGCCCCCCAGAGCGAGGGGGGCGGGGAGAGAGAGACCCTGTGAACGAGGTTGAACATTTGCAGCAAAACACGTTTAGACGGTATTACGCATGAGCAGACCATTATTTGCAGGCCGTTATTTTCAGGTCACGTGTTGGGCTCGGCCAATGGAAAAACGAAAAAAATGCATCGAATGATAAGGAATATTGGTAGTCTATCCAGCTTACTTTATGAAAGGGTTTCTCATCCGCGCCCGGGAGCAACGCCCGCCCACCCCTTCCCGTAGTATCAGTCCTCTGAGCACCAAGTACAAAAGTCACCATGATGATCCCTGCTCTTTTACGGCGTCTACCAGCACTGCAGGATCGAACTCATCGCTGGGTTGTATTCCTCCCAAGATAGAGGTGGAAACCGGTGTTATGTCTCTGGCCAAGTGGCGAAAAAGCCGACTTGTGAGGTCATGAATAAAATTGACTTGGTTTGTTTGCAAATGGGCGCATACTTTAAATATTGTTTACACTGCGTGAGAGAAATACCGTGTAAATCTTTTCCTGTCTGGTTTGGAAGTTAAAAAGACGAAAACAAACTTAATCCTCCTTTTAACATTTAATCTGCCCTTGCTGTGACTACCTCCGGCCCCTTGAGCAAATCCCTCGAGAAGTCACCTGGTAACTCTCATTCCTCGGGAAAACTTTTCCCAACGATTCAGCGATAAATCTCTCTTCTCGCCAGTGTAGAACTTCAGATCATGTTAACGTATATAATCTTTTTTTTGTCAAATAAAGCCAAAGAAGACATTCGACGGGCATTGCTCTTCCTTGAAACATTATACCTCTCCGTTGGGCATCCTTGTTAGTAAAATGAGAGAAACACTCCTTAAGGTCTTTTGCAAAGTGAGTCAGGCTCGAGACTACAACGTTATCGGTGTTATTTAGCTTAATAATAAAGACTTTAAAAGGCTCACGTGAAAAGGATTTGAAATTCGCGTTACAGCATTTCAATGATCAAACTTTGAAAGATCTTATCGGATTACAAAGTTCTCTACCACACATTACGTTCGTAAGTTACCAAACTTATATCTACCAGAATTTCAGACGTGCAAATATTCGGCAGATTGTCTGCAAACCTCTTGATGGAATGAAACAAGACTGCATACTGTGCAAGACAGAATTTTTCCACGTTTTCACGAGGTGATTAAAATTCCGAGACTGCAAGGAAAACAATTTTAAGCCCCTAATTGCTTACCGTATATTTGTTCTATTAATTCTATTAAGGGTGTTTTCAACAAACCGGATTAATGAAACATAAGATTTTTGATTACCTCGAGTTTAACATTGTGAAACTATCATGAGTGACTTGAAACTTCAAGACCTCAAAGACATATCTACTTCCATGGAAACTTAAAATAATGGTTCAGTTTCGTTGAAAATTAAAGTGTAAGTGTTATCAAGAGTTACGCATGCACAAGATTGAAAAGGTTTGACAGACTCTATAAAAGTCTAAGAAAAAGCTCTTTAAGTGCCAAATAGTGCTTGTTTAGCAGGAGTTTCGAGCTTGAATCTTCTTCTTCAATGTGTCATAGAAGTGTCAAACACGAAGCGTCTATTAAACAAGCAGTACTGGACACTTGAAAAAAGCCTTCCGAAGCCGGCAGAAAAAACAACAAAAAAGGCAACACAAAGATACAGATTAGAATCACAAAGTAATCACTCTTCTATTCTCTGAACACGCATACCTTTTTATTCAAAGTGCACAATGCATAATATACTATACAACAACGATGAAAACAAAGCATGCACCTATAAGGAACATATAAGTACAATAATAATTACATGCTCTCAAACTAATTCGTCTTAAAGACGTACATGTGGTGTTCAAAAATGAACACATATTTTTGATAATTATGAACAACACTATTATAAGAGGTTTCTAATTGTGTTCGCAATGGTCTTTATGGTTTTTATATTCGTTGTCCAAAGTTGGCCTTTCGTAATACGCGCCCCATGTTGAAAGCATTTACCTTGCGTAGAGACAGTTTTTGCCTGCGGACCTAACAAGCAAAATTCGTTACGTTCCCTTTTGAAAGCATTTTTTTGCCGCGTAGAAGCAGTTTTTGCCTGCGAAACTAACTAGCAAAATTCATTTGAACTATATCTGGGCAAATCCTACTGAAAAGTACAAAAACGCGCAAAGCTACCGTCCACAAGTTCGATTGCTTTGCTTAACTGTACTTCGAAGCACTATTCATGTGCTTGTCGTCGAAATGATAGAAGAAACGAGACTGGCAAGATGTCAGGTCATTTTGAAAGATATATGCCGGTGCCAGTTCGAGAATGCATCGAAACATTTAACATTTTGCTCTAAAAATGAAATTTGCCTTCCTACTTAACGGATAAACCCTCTAAGTTTAATCTTAAGTTTACAATTAATTTCCTTAACGATAAGTAAATGTCATTTTTATAGCAATTTTTCAGCGCGCTGAAGTAATTTAGATTAACTAATTATTCATTTAGATTAGCTTAGATTAATCCAGTTTAGTCTGAAAAGAGATACATAATTGACGAATATCGACTATGAATGTCTAGCAAAACGCCGCCACACACACGTTTTAGTTGCAAAATGACTTACAATAGCGATAATGCTCGTTACACCACATACCAAATTCAGTTTCGAACTTCAAAATATTTTACGATAATGAAATTCATCTAAATAAGCACTTAGCTTGCAGCTCATGGCAAAAACAACTTCTGAGTGACGCACCATAAATCGAAGGGAAAATTGGACGTGAAAGTACTTCGTGACAAATAATGTTAGCGTTAAACTATGTCTTTTCTGCAAAATTTCATACGCAATTAGCTCGTACAAACCGATTTACGTTTCGCGGTCCAGTCGATTGAAGATTTCTTTGGGTCGTTGTAAAATTAGTCCGATCGCAGAGTATCACGGGATTTTTTTCAGGCACTTTTTGTAGTCGTCTGATATTCTCCACGCGCACGTGTTGCTGCCCCAGTCCCTCATGCAGTAAGACTCTCTTCTCTTGCAACTTTCTTTCATTGGGGCCCTCCATTCCACCTTCTCGCAACCCTTAAGCATTCTATTGCAGTTACTTCCGAAACACATACCGACCTGGCACATGCAATTCTCGCCATAAAAACGTCTGATTCCAGCGCGTTGTTTGCGTGTGATAGAAGACCACTCCGTTCTCCATTTGCAGCCGCCAGTCCTCATCCTACCGTTGAGAATCTGCCCTGTCAGCAGATACACCGTGCCGTTGCGCAGGGGAACGTGGCAGGATGACGCCCGTGCGGGAGTGTACAACTTTGCTCGCAGGGTTCGTCGTCTCGATCCGTATACTTCAACCCCCTCCGTACTGTTGATTTCTAACTCCCCCTTGTATATCTTGAGTACTCTTAATGTGTACACTTGCTCTTGTATGAATTCCGCGGGGATGTCTTCCAATTTAGCTGTCTCTGGTGATTCGGTCTGTCGGGGCTCTTCGGTGGTCTCAGAAAGGACTTTGGCTCGTATGACTGTTTAAACAGAAGACAAGAAACAGTTGAGTGCTTACGTTAAACACAGGAAAAAAGTAGGAATAGGTGTCAAAGTACTGTTTCATCCAAAGAACTAAAAGTTAGAGCCGCCATAATTGGGTGGCATAATTAACAGCACCAATGAAAGTAGGGTTTTATCCACAGACTAAAGAGTTCGAATCACCTTGTACAGTATATTAAACAGTACCACATGAAAGTACTGCTCGATAGCTTTCATTTGAATCGTCACACACTAGGGTTTCATCCACAGACTTAAAAGTTAGAATCACCTTGTACAGCATAATAAAGAGTACCACATGAAAGTACTGCTCAATAGCTTTTGTTTGAATGGTCACATATAGTATGGTTTCATCAACGCACGAAAACGTAAGAAGCACGTTGTACAGCACAGTACCACATGAAAGTACTGTCAAATATATTTCATTTGAATGGTGACACACGATGGTTTCATTCCCAGACTTGAAATAACTGCGTTATAGACTTCTCAGTAGCTTATATTTTGATAGTTGCACTCTAAAGTTTCATCCACAAAACTAAAACTTAGCCACCTTAACTGTGCAGCGTACCAAATAGTTCCCCGTACAATTACTGCGCAAAATCGTTTATCCGAATGGACACGGCCTGGAGTTTCGGTTTTCAGACCTAATAGACCTGGGTCCTAATATAATTCTACTGCACGGTATACAGTATCATTTACTTTCATTTGAATTACGTAATGACAGGGTGTAATTGTATAGCACCACATGAAAGAACTACGAGAAGAACATGAAAGAACTACGAGAAGAACATGAAAGAACTACGAGAGCTACGCTCTCGTTTGAATAGTCACACGCCAGAGTTTCATTCGCAGACCTAATGCTCGGGTCAGAGCCACTTTCATTTTGCAACATACATGATCAATAATATATTTAACGATTAGTTCACAAGCTGACTAAGACAGTATTTCAACAAAGACTTGCGCCCTTATAGCATGCTTAACATTGTCAGTTAACAAGATTCATTTATAAGGCGTGTGCAGCGAAATGACCTTTTAATCAGCCCTATTGGTTATAAGATAATGTGAGAGATGAAATAAAAGTTTAAAGTTATTTTCCAGAAAACGTAGGGTTATAATCTGTTTTAGTGTTACGTTTCTTTGAATAAATACCTTACACCAACCTAGTATTACCTTGTTAAGAAATCTGACGTGAAAAGAGGTAACGCAGCTAAAGCGCATCTTTTTGTAGCAGCAAAACCGCAGCCTAATGCTAGTTTATTTCATTGTACATTTAGTAGTCTGTTTCTGGGAGAAAAAAAATTGCGCCTGAATTGGATTAGGCACGAGCTAGTCTTAAACTGAGATTACAGCGTTGAAAAACATGCGAGACAGGAGCCAAGGTGAAATAATTTAACTCAATTTAATAATGAAAGGTACCCCTGGGGGTACTTGATGACAAGGCTAGCCTGTGTAGAATTCTTTTCATTGAGAAGCGGAATTGCTTTTTTGCTAATTTTCGGCTCAAAGACCAAAAAGAAGACGATGAAAAACAGAAGGTGTAATATCATTACTCATTCCTTGATATATCCTGTTAACCTCTTTGTACCTCTCGTGTTTTCTTCACCTGTTGCACGCGACAGCTGATTTGCGACGAAACTAAAATTAGATCGCGAAACATCCAAAGGGCAAACACGATGTAAGATACCCGTTGCGTGTTGTCTATCCTCGATTGGCAGCCAGGAATTCCGTTTTCTTTCCTTGGTTAGGCTTTTTCCCCACGGTTTTTAAAGTTTCATTCGATCTAATCAAGGGACTGAACCAATGCTAGCGTGACTTAAGCATAATCGCGTGACCGAAGAATTATCAATTAGAAAAACAAAGGCAACATACTTTTTTCTCCCAATTCAAGCTGAATTACGTTGAATAATCCACAACATGTGTTTCTCTCTTAGTCGTCATCTTAAAATACGGTCTTAAGAGAAAAAAGGAACTGTTTCTGGACAATGTTAAATGCATTTCAAATTTTTTTGAGAATGTTGTGTATTTCATCACCCTACTGCCGCGCAAGTTTCCGGTCTGTGTTTTTCCTAAGTGGTCCTTATGCTATGAGGGCAAAAGGTCTCTCTTTCAAGACACATTTATCTTGACAATAAACCCTTACTAAGAAAATTCCTATTTGTTGTCTCTATTGTCTGAAAAAAAACTTTTACCTTCGGTCTCTATTTGTCTTTGGTGGAAGATAAAACCGCAACTAATGCTGCTGGCCCCGGGAAAAATACGGACAGATTATCGCACGCGTATCGATGTCAAATATTCCGAGATTTGTCTGGACTTATCCCGGAGAGTGCTGGAGATTTATCGCTAAGTCATGCATTCGGCAACTTTGTTTAACCTCGACATCACTGTTGTTTAAATATTTCTCCGCTGTCGAAGGTTTCCGTTGATCAACTGTCTCACTGTGAGACACTGTGAGCAAACGCACCAAACCGGTGTTGTTTGAGATAAGCGAAACGGACTCAACGAAAAAGCGGGAGCAAATTCTTGTATTTCCTCGTCAAATCGCATTAATAACAATAGAGGTATTATGTCCACTAATAAAAAGATCAACTCGCGCTTCTTAAACTGTTTTCATCCGTAATACCCCCTACGAAAAACAGCTTTAAGCCATTCTGCTTCGCAATGCAAGCACTGAACGACATCCGAAAAATGTGTTACTGTATTCCGCACGCAATCAAATGTTGAAATTAATAAACACGTATAAGTGATTTTATTGACACCTTCACATCTTTATATGTTTCAACAAAGCTGTTTCTTTTAACGCTTCGTTAATCTCGAGTTTCACCGTGAAATGCAACCGGACGAAGAGCCGTTTTTTTCCGATAAAATCTTGTTGATGTCTAATGATTTGAAACAAGTGGGAATGGATGTCTAAAGATTGAACAACATGCTTTAGTGAAAACTTGTTGTTGACATGAAAGGAGTTGCACAACGAGATTGCTATGTTTTGTCAAGAAAGTTCAAGAAATGAAGTATACTCACCGAAAGCAGAGTTGCAATACTCATTTTGCGGATGACTCGGCAAACACGAGCAACTTCGACACACTGAGATGAAAGCGCTGCACAGGAAGAGCGATAGGAGAAAATAAGCCATCGCGTTTTTCGTCAGAATCACGCTTCCTAAAATCCGCTCGCCGCGTTTCAATTAGAAGGTCGTTTTTCACTTCCTCGCAGCGTCGAAAGCCAAAAGGTGTTATACGCAATGGTCATGAATTTCAGTTATTGCCTTTGCAAGCGAAACGCGGGTGAAGGTCGTTTTACGGTGTCGCTCTGTAATCTGATATAGGGCGTCTACAAAGGATGAAAAAATGCAACCTTTTTCGAGAACCCATGATGTCACCACGTATTAAAAATATATTTCAATGGACAGGGCAAAGTCACGCCTGACAAGACCACACGGGCCTTTTTCATATTGAGTAGGCTTACTCGCATTGTGCCGGCTTTTCCGGGTGAAGTTCCAGTCTTAAATGATAAGGGAAAGAGACAGAAATTATCCAATATAAACTGGTTATTTTTAAACAGTTTCCACTCTGAGCAGAATATTTCTGCTATAATATCGATGTGCTTATTTTTTTATGTCGCGTTCAAGAGCCGCTTGAAAATAACAAATTAGGCAGTTTTTGTCAGAGTCGTTTGTTTTATCTAAATACGTCTGGACATATTTCTATTTAATTTCTGCTTGTCAACTTCTTTTTATCATTATTTTAGCGTTAAAAAGGAATCTATTGGAATTTGTAGGAAGTCGTTCGTGACCCCTTGCCAAGGACGTGTTTAGATTGTCTTTTCCTGAAGAATCAAAAATATTTGTCCTTAATTCAGCTGATAAGAACATTTTTTGCATTTTCTCTGACGTTTTCTAAGTGGTTTTAATCGAGTACACGTAATTTCGCATGGACGGCTTATGGTTCATTGTCCTCTAATTTCCTCCTTATTTGTATGCATATTTTTCTCGTTTTCACCTCTTTAAACTTTCGCTTTTTTCAGGAAGCTTTAAAACAGTCATCGCTGGTTGAAGTCTTAATTAGATTCTAACATGGAAAACACATGCTTTCAGTGCAGCCAAGCGTTTGTTGCTACGTTAAAAACTGAATTAAAATTGTCAATTCTTGTAATATTATGATGTAAAGGACCAGGCGGTATCCACGCTAGAGAATTCACCAAACCTGTTAATTTTCAAGTGGTGTGAATTTCGACACATTATCACAGTCATTAGAAACAGAAAGAAAATATTTAGCTGAAAGGAGGCAAAGAACTCAATTCTACGCGTGTGGTACACGGTTATTTCCTTAACGTAGGAGGCTTTGAGCACTTTCTAGCGGTTTTTGCTCTTAAGTAATTCCTAGGAATGTTTCCTTTTAAAGTTTGTTTCTGTTGATCGCGATAACTATATAAAACGGAAGCTACAAGCTTTTTTGCAGTTCCGTGACGCTGGTAAATACCTCGAATAACATTTCTTTGTATGGTTGTGGTGTGTAACTTATCTCTTATATGACTAGTATCAGTAAAAAAATTAATTGTTTTTCTTATTAAGCGATTTTGGGGCTAACTCTACTCGGTAGATACCTGAAGTAAAATTTTGTACAATTTTGCAGCATTCGTATTTCAAATATGAGTTTTTCGTTGTCTTTTTTCTTTCGTTTTCCGTGTATTAATCATGAATGGTTCGGCTCTTTGCCAAGTATTTATTCAGAGACGGGCTTGCAACGACGGCAATTTTGGATTACCGGGAATTATGCCGGATTAAAAGACCCGTGCCTGAGGCAAAGTAAAGAATTGTAATACTTAGAGTGATTGCCGTCTATTACGCAACCGAAAAATGAAATGCACAGTTCTCCGTGGAAGGGGTGTGGTTGAGAGAACTGTAATCTACATTCTCGCTGGCCTTGCTTTGGTTAAAATATCATCGTTTGCCGTTTAATTCAAACGCCACATTTTGCGGTGTCCATTAGTTAACCACCATTAATCGATCTTTGTTATCTTATCCTAAATAATCTTTATTGGAACTCCTTGCGGTAAAGCCGTCCCGGTTCTGTCGTATATTATTTTGTTATCGTTTGTTACGTTATCTAACGGTCAATTTTAACTGTATTTAATCCAGGATAGCTAATTGGCTATAAGGCTGTTTCTTTGGGTTCATTGTCAATTTGTTAAGGGCCATGCACTGAAGAAAAAATATTTCAGATGCCTTACGATCTACAATTCTCATTAAATCCGCAAAGATCTAATTTCCAATAGTTTTGAAAAAAAAAAAAACCTGAAGATATTTGGGGTTAATAACCTTTTGATTTTATATACCTAATACAAAGGCAATTCCTGCTTTAAGAGCCGCCATTTTTAACAGCATGTTTAGAGAGCGTTAGCAACAAAATGAAATAAGATAACATTTATCATAAAATTGAGCAAAAGTTTTTTGGCCCTTTTAGATGTCTAATTCACCCGCCATTTTGAGCAAAGATGTCGCGATATGTTTGCACAGCGGGATTACAATTTCCAATACTTTTTGTCGGCAAATTTTAATTCTGAACTATTCCAAGTCAGTCGAAGCCATGTTATAAACCGAGGAAAGAGTTGAAAGGCTAAATTAGAGCAATGCCGATTTTTCAGGAAAGCAATTTACAAGTTTTCAGCCGAATTTATACATTTATCTCGAGCAATGTTACGTAACAGCTTGCTCTCTTGTAGGAAATCTGCAAATTCCATTAACGTTCTAGCAAACTGTTCTGGAACTGTGAAACGGTGAAAATATCACTGCCAGCGCGGCAGCATTTTTACGCCACTATGTTATTCACTCACTGCTCCTTTCAGAAGAAACGTTCAGTTCACAGAAATTCATTTAAGGCTCAGCCACTAGAATCACACTTTGGCGTCTGAATACTGATGCGTCGAATCATGTCAACAACAGTAAAAGTACAAAGATGAAATACACTCCACTTGTCTCAGGTATTACGTAAGATTGGCAACATTCTCTGGAAATACAATGGACCTCCCTGGAATAAGTTGTTCCCTGGGTTTTGTTAAACCACATCTTATTTCCTTAAGAGGTTTATGTGACATTTTTAATCTGAGTTATTTTATCTTTCTTCTTTGTAGCGTGTGTGATTAGTTACTCTTAAACAAAACTCCACCCTTTTGATTATCTTTTTGTAATACAGTTGGGATATTCAGAGTAATTTAATTAAATTAAGTTGAAGTTAAAATATAACACTGATAAGCGAGCCTCGCCTTTGAGTTATCTTTAATTTTGCATACAGTTGGGATATTCAGAGTAATATAATTAACTAAAGTTAAAGGTAAAAGTTTACTCTGATAATCAAACCCAAAATAACGTTACAAATTCCATGTCGCGTAAATCTATTGCTCTACTGACTTAATCAGATAACAATGATCTAAGTTCTGTCCTAAGGAATGGATTTTATCCTATAGAAACACATGCCGAAATCTGATCAATCTTTTTGCCCAGAGGGAAGCATGCAAGTTATTCGGCCGTTACCATTTTTTGACCAAGGTTTTATTTAATTTACAAGAACCTTTCGTTGTTTTTAAAACCGTTGTCTAAAACTTAGTGATAGTCAAATCGACCCCTTCCCTTCCCCCCTTGGCCGTCCCCTCCCACCCCACACACATAAATTATTTTCTTAAAAAAGTTTGTGTACTATTTTCAATCTGGGTTATTTTTTCTTTCCTCGTTGTAGCAAATATGATTAGTTATCCTTACATAAAACACTGCGCTTTGATTTATCTATTTATTTTGCAATACAGTGAAAGGATAAAAGAGCACTCTGATAAGCAAACCGAAAAGAAGGTTAGAAATTCCTTGTTGCGTAAATCTGATGCAAAAATGCAGAGCTCTACTGACATACATCAGATAACAATGAAGGCTTGGACTTTATCCTATTAAAACTCATGCCGAAATCTGATCAATCTTTTTTGCCAGAGGGAAGCACATAACGTCCATAAGTAATTCGGTTCGCGACACTGTTGACCTGAAGATTGTGTTGTAGTTACGTGAACTGTTTTATTTAAATTTTTTTATTATGAAATGGTGGTCTAAAATTGGGCGATAGTCAAATGACCCCCTCACTCCCACCAACCATCGCTACACATTTAAAATGATATATTGGTCATTTCAGTTAAAAAAAATTTCCCGCGGTATCATTTTTTGTGGGGAGAGAAGAGCCCCAATCATTAATTCGATAGACCGCAAAATTTAATGCCATTATCGTTTGCAACTTAGTAATCTCTAAGTTATTCAAATAATGATGTGGAGGGCACGTTTTGGCATCATGAAACTAAGAAGACGGCAATATTGCAAATGTCCATTACCAACATGCGTTGATGACGTCACATGCGTTCATCATTCATCAATTGTGTTTCTCAAAGCTTAACGTTTGCGAAAAACACGTCGCCATGTTTTCAAACTACCAAAGGCTTTGTCGAGTTCTACAAAAGTAATGTTGGCATCGATAGTGGTTCCTTTCGCGACTCTATAAATTCGTTTTAACACTTTTCGCGTCATTTTGGTTTGTAAAATGTTTCACTGACGACCACAAAATCCCGGCGTTTACATGACATGGCGAAAATATTCGAAAAATAACAAGAATGACACGATATTAGTTTGAAATAATATGCGGAAGTTTGCTGAAATAAAATCTAATACAGAAATGTCCTTTACCAATCATGTTCTTAAAGCGAATATTTTAATTGAATTCTCGTTTTGATTTTATTTGATGCGTTTTTCGGAGTCCTAATTCTGTTATTAAAGGTCGCTTGCTTAATTATCCTGTACCCTGTGTTATCGTGGCAACCTAGGGAGAAGTAAGAGTCATAATCGCAAATAGGAACATGAGCTTCTGTAATAGAATTGAAGTTAGCGCACTACTGAATCAGTGTAATTGTGATGACGTTCTTCACGTCGCTTGCTGTGTTCTACGTATTGCGCAAAGTCATACGTCATAGCGACTCAAGGCTTAAGTCTCAGGTAGTCACTAAATATCCACACTAATTTAACTTCAGCTACTCATGCTGCAATATAATTTGCAGTACTTGACTTCAGTATTGTCGATGCGGTAAAGCAGTAGTTTGTTATCACGAACTTGTTCTGGCCCCACTTTGAAAGTAGGAGGAACGTAATTAGAATTGCGCTGACAGAATAAGTCGAATATAAAGATTTGGCAAAACTTTTAATGCCAGAATGTTCTTTATGATGAATAGAGAAATAATCCGAGGATAGATTCGTTAACTATTTACTCGTTGCTTTTCTTAAGTGCTACAAAAACATTCTAGGGGACGCCAGAAGCGATTGGAAAAGACTCGTCAGTTTTTCGTTGTTTAGCCTGCGCGATCGTCATCTTTCTAAAATCGAAAATCAGGGGTTTTGTGGAGAATAAAAGAGCTCTTAAATATTGAGTTTATATTGCTTTCACAATGAAGCCACCTAAGTCGTTAATTAATATAACAAGTACTTTGTAAGTATTGAATCATTAAGGTTTTGAAATACTTTAAAAGAAAAATCAAACATATCTCATGTTATGGAAACTCCTGCGTGAAAAACGGGTTCTTAGAGCAGTTTTCGACGAAAGGAAGGAATCCATTGCATTTCACGTCAGTTTTCAAGTAAAGCTAGATTTTCCTCTGACATTTTATTAACAAGACCTACTTACAAATGGAAATCTTAAGAGATTACTCTCTATAGTTAGTGATAATGATATGGAACCGCCTTTGCTTGACCACCCATTTTGTGAAGTCTTAAGTCAGTAGGTGTCAGGGCACTTAAAACAAATGGGCTGTAAGGAAGAAATCCTAGAGCTTCACATGTGGTCATGTGAGAGAGTGTGAGGTTCAAATGCAGTCATTTCAAAGCGTATTATTCCGTGAGTCGATGAAAATTCAACTGTACAAGTCTCGTGCAAATTTGATGTAGTTCTTTGATCTTGCTTCCCGAACTTTCGCAATCTCGTCATAGAGATTAATCTTCCTTAAAGTTAATCCTTGTAACCTAAGATAGCTGTTTTCGCAAAATCTTGTTTAAATTCCCAAGTGGTTTTATATTTAATCTTCATCTTCTGAGGTAATCCACGGACTTTGTTGGATCCGCGGATAGCTGCTTCACACATACAATCTATAGGAAATTGGACTGCGACACTAACTGAGCAGACAAATTGGTCACGATATTGCGTGACGTTGAGCGTGGCCCTTTTTGTGACTCTTGAGCCACTGCTAGGCATTGCCCTGCATTAGGAATGAACCATTAATTTTATTGAAGGGGTCTGGTACAGAGGAATTGGCCAATGTTCTGGGGCGTTGAATTTTTTCACAAACTTGTACAAGAGTTCTTTTTCGGAAGTTACCGGCATCGCCCACCGTACCACCCTCCCCACAAAAAAAATATGGTCCGTCCCTAATATCATCATATGGCTACATAAAGCTTGCTCAGTATTTTCATAATTTGCATCACCCATCACTTGCTGCCTGAAAATGCTGTCGTATTGTACGGAGAATTGAAATGCGATCATTCTGAATCTTTGAAGCTTGTCATAGCATGTTTTATATTTCTTGTTTCACCTTCTTGTTGCAGCTTATTACCCCAAAGTTTCCAGTTGTGGTGAAGGTCGGCCATGCAAACGGAGGATACGGCAAGGTAAGGCTGTCAATCATGATGAACTTCTCCTCTTTGTAAGGTACTAGTAGGGGAAACCCTGCCAACGGTTAACGGAAGACCTCCGCTACTGAGCATCAAACAAGTCTGAGCACATTTTATCTGCATAAGTTACGTCTGCATACAAGCCAAGTGGCCCATCAGGCCGGAGGTTATTCCGGCTTCTGTAGGATAAAGCGACAAGGAGTATTTCTGGATACGATGCTAGTCCTTCGCAGGGTTACCCTCAGCAATAATTTTGCCAGGGGGGGGGGGGGGGACTGCGAGAGTTAAGTGCTCTTTCCCAAGAACGCAACAAAATGTCTCCGGCCGCGGTTCGAACCCAAACAACTCGATCCGAAGCCACCGCGCCTCCTTGACTAAATAGCCTTTAGTTATTATATGCCTAGCTCCGTGAGCGGGCAAGATGAACCGAAACTCGCGCTGTGATTGGCTACCCGAGCGGGCAAGA
>OMLO01001884.1_pt1 | contig 16535 bp, 9 predicted proteins | sample 1674811 | NCBI WGS metagenome assembly OMLO01 (sample SAMN06265003, study PRJEB25207) | coral metagenome | isolation source: Coral host | place: Mexico:La Bocana,Puerto Morelos, Mexico | collected 2008-11-13 | reverse complement strand
AAATATCACACAGAAGCTTCTGATTGATAAGGACAGCGCTGCACCTTTAAGGTGAGAGATTTACTCTAGAACAGTTAGAGACAAGCTAAGAGTAAAACTTCTGCTTCAGTTTTAATGGATTAGGGTAGGAAGGCATAACAGAGAATATCCAGTAACATTGACTGGCAGGCAGTATTGCGTTTTGTCAGTAACTCGTGGTGTCAATGTCTCTTTAACAGGTACTACTGTTGTCTATTCCTTGCAAGACTGCGTTCAGCTCCACTGGTCAGGCTGGACAGAGACACTTGTGTTGCTATAGATGAACTTATTGATATGTTCCTAGAACAGAATGTCCCCAACGAGATCTCAAAATGGGAAGAAGACACGTCTTACGTCTGGATGTCCATAATGCCACTAGTTCATCTTGCTTTTGCAGCAGGAAACGAAAATTTCTGTAACCAAAATGAAGTCGTAGAGAGCGATACAACAAAAAATAAACGCGCATACTTTTTCAAGAGCAAACATCCAAATGCTACCATAGCTGAGTTCAATAAGGCTGAAGCTGAAACTTCACGTTGTAAAGACAGAGGAGAAAACGTGGAAATAGCTGTTCTTGAAAGCAAACAATCAAAAGCTTTCACAACTGATTTGGATGAAGCTGACAAGGATGATGTGAGAGAATTTCAAAGTAGTTTATACCCTATATTGAATTCTGACAACAGGGTAGAAAAAAATGAAACAAGTTGCAAACGCAGGAAGATTGATAATACGGAAATTACAACTCCAGTGTCTGAAGGCAATAACTGTGTGACAGGAAACAAGAAAAACCAGTTCACATGGCCAGGTTCTCCATCAACACAAAAACTTGGAATCTTTTCCCTAATGCACATGTTCTCATTCAAAGAAAACCAGCAGTTAGCGCTAGCAGAGAATCTCCTTCCGTACTTGGTGTGCCTGTCATGGCACCTAAAACACGATGAGAAGGAAAAACTGAGAACAAGTCTGGCAAATTTTCACGATGATTTCTCGCCTCCTTCTTTGAAAGTCATTGCAAAATCGGTCCTTGCTCTTGTTAATGGTTTAGACATTGTTTATAAACTATGAACAGCCCAGTGGACGGTATGAATGGCGAAGGTCATGCTGAAAAAGATTCACAACATATTGTGAATTTTCGCTCTGGGGCTTCTTCTCCTGTACTTTAGAAACTAGTCCAATGAAAATACGCGCTCTGATTGGCTTATCATCCTATTTTTATTTCACAATTGGATTATGAGCTCAAGATTCCTATGAGGCGATAATTGATTAGGCCGAAGACAGAATCAACTATCGCCTCATAGAAATCGAGAGTGAATAATCTAGTTGATGTGGTAGAATTTCAACTGAAATTTCCTTCAAATATATTATATATTTGGTCTTAGTATTAAACGTCACGCTTTCTAGAAAACTCGCGGGGACTGAATTTACAGTTGTGCACACAGTTTCTTTTAAAACGTTTGAGCTTTTTTCAATTTCTGATCAAGAAACGGTAAATAACGTTCTTTCAAAGCTTCGGAGAAACAAGGCAACCTTCCAATTTTGTCGACCACACCAGGCCACTGCGCACGAATGGCTGAAAGCATACAATGGCTCAGCCAATCAGAGTACAACATTGGAATTAGTAAACTTGTAGAAACACAGAACTAGCGCGAGCTGTTTACGTAATGATGGCGCGAGAAAAGAGAATTTATAATGTTTTAATTTTTAAAGCTAACAAGTTGTTTTCTGTTCTTTCTCGCGGAATTTTCTTAAAGAAGTAGAAAACACGTTCTCTGTGTTCCTATGGAGTTCTGAAAGCACTCGTGGAAGTTTGGGAGAGTTCTTCGTTCACTATGCGGCTTACAGACACAAATATAGTGGTTTTCTATATTTTAAGGCTAAAGTAAAGTGACTGTTGGCCATATCAGGTAAAACCATCCGGCAAAACCATCCGGTAAAACCATCCGGTAAAATCATCAGGCAAAACCACTCAAAGAACTATCCTAGTTTGGGGAAGGGGGGCGGTATCGATACAGTTTCACGATGGGAAACCATAAAAGTTTTGCTTTGAATAATTAATTAGTCACCAGAGAATAACCAATCAGATTGTAGGATTTTTGTTGAATTCCGTCCGCTCAATCACGGAAAAAAAAGTAAGATAAATAGGCGTCTTGTTATACCTAATTTCCGTCTAATGTTAACAGATCATACCTTTTTCGAACGAAAATGGCAAAACTCCGTACCCGTTTTGAGATCACAATAGCTCAAAACCCTTGCTGTTTGAGTACTACACAACCAAAGCGGCCTATGCCAAACTAGCCTTCCCCTTACCCCTCTAAGCAACCATAGACCCCAGCACGACTTTATCTGTGATTCTGTAATTGCTGTAAAGTATTGCCACGAAATTCACTCATTTGTAACTAACTGTAACGTAGCTAGAGGGATCTTTCAGTAGGGTGCACGTGTAGTTCGAAAAGAAAATCTCTCTTCAGTCACTCAGTCGAGGGGTCGTAAATAATTCTGCTGACTAGTTCATTTCGCAGGAGAGCCTTCATTTGCCTGACCAACGTGAACAAAATGGCTGCAAAAGGGGTGAAGTCCTCTTTTTTAGTGCAGTAAATGATAAATTAAATAGATAAATCAAATACGTTTCAAATAACTCAAGTCCTAAAGACAGAAACATCGATATCAGAATAGTCCTCGATTCATAGTGGTAGTTATACAGGCCACGAAAGTTATAAAACGTAAAATAAAATGTGGATTTTTCTCATTTGATAGAAATAAAGTTTGTTATAGCTAGTAAAACGGGTATTAAATCACGTATTTGGGACTGAAAGTGGGTAAGAACTAAGGGGACTGGGAAATGGAATCAAGAAGCTCTCCTAAGTCAGGGATGGACCATTATTTTTTTAGGGAGTGTTGGGCAATTTTCTGGGGTATGAATGATTTTTCTCACTGGCCTTTTGTTCATGTTTTCTTGTTTTTTTGGTGGGGTCAAGAGCTTGTGCATGACCTGGATAGCGTAAAGCACTTGCATTAGTTTTGTTTTCATGGCTTTCCTTGCACTTTTTTAGCAGTTTTTGCTCTGCAGAAATTTATTTTTGGAAATTGTGCAATCGACACCAAAAAATGGTTTGGTCCTTAAGATGCATCTAAAGCAGGCTAGTCGACAATGTTTATTGGACATCACAATCTAAAAGGCCTTTGAATCAGTCCCGTTGGATAACAAACACCAGCACAGCACACCTTCGTAATGAAGGAGTGCCGTGTGCGCGGACTGTTAGGGAATTGTACAGGATTCCATCCCTAAATGAGAAAAAATAACGCTGATGCTCTCCCAATGCAGTGAATACCAGTCTGCTTAGGCTACCATCTCATTCATCAAAGTGCGCAAGATCTCTGAGATAAGAAGCCGATTGAAAAGGTCTCTAGAGTTGATCAGCACTTGGAAACGAGTTTGGTAATCAGACAGCAAGACAACGCATGTAAGATAAATTGGATTTATTGTCTACGTATGAAATATTCCTCTGCTGTCTAGCCTTCTAAACAATTTATAGTGTCATGGAGTTACGTACCTGTAACTAGAGTGGTGGACAAAATTCATTGAACGGTAATAAACTAACATGTTAGAGTGAACCCTTCTCGCACGTTTGTTTGATTTTCACCTTTTTTATATTACTCTATTGTTGATTACATTAGCTGCCACTCTGACAAACTGTGCTATCTAATTTTAAAGTGCATTGTTCTGCTAGGCCAATATGATAATTTATGTTAATGAGAAAAAATTCTTACAACAAATTTTTGAATTGTGGAAGTTTTACCCTTGGGGCGAGATTGAGTTTATTAATTTCTACATTATTTGATTCTACACTCAAACGGAGCTAAGTTTAATCCCGAGTGAATCTCGCCAGAAACAAATTAAACTGTTTTATAAAAGATACAAGCAATACAAGTCATACATTTTTTTGAAAAAACTAGTTGATATGTAAAATTACTTATTTTCATTTACGGATAGTTTACGTACCCGAAAATTATTTAAAAATATTCATTTGTATCGGAATGAGCGCCGCTGCTCTTTAGTGTAAAGAAAACGGGCTCATTTCTCCACCATGTTTTTCATTCAGCTCGACGCATTTCTTTAAGAACTCTTCTTTCGTTTTTCGATACAAATTCTCGTTTCCTCCCGGCAATACAACTCTCAAAAGTGTTATACTTGATACAATTATTCAGTAATAATATTAACACAAAAACTCACGTATCAATAATTGACCTTTTATGTTAGCGAAATGGCTGAAATAAGAGCGAAACAACACTGACTAGTACGCAAAACGCTCGAAAGTGGCATTAACAATCATATTGATTGAACTCATATTGATTATGGTATTAATGAGCAAATGACAGAGCATTTACTTTCGTTTTCCTAAGTGCACGCAATCTTTTGGCACGTTTGTAGCAACATGGCATAAGAAAGTGTCGTCGTCACTGACAGATAAAAATCTTGTTGCATAAATCCCCCCTTTAATTTAGAGGTTCCACGTTTTGAAGGTGGTTACTAATTAGCGCAAGTCCAGTTTTGTTCTTGCGTTCTCGACGACAAATGAAAAAACGTAATCAAATGGGCTCCACGTCAAAGGATTGAATGTAATTTTTTTAATGCAATTAAGTTTGAAACCAGCCAATTTCTAGAACTTCAATTACAAAATATAACGCGATTAAGAATGCTTCATCAACACAAAATGTCTGCTGTCTTGTTAACTGAAAAGCAGAGAAAAAAGTGAAAAAAAGTCATCACGAAAAGAACTAAACAAATATAATTACCGTGGGTCCAGACCATAATTTTAGACGTCACACAAGCACCCCTTCTGGGAAAAGCGCTGCGAAGAGCCCCAAATAGTGGCTGCGAACGGATCTCAAACGATAACTGATCCTTAGATAAATGCAATAACACAATTATCGGCCTGCGACGTGCCTTAATTATCTAACATCATCAAAATAACCCTGACAAGAAACATATAGTACGGAGAGTTAATTCGTGGCTTAAAAACAATTCCTGGTTATTATACATCTTTATATTTTTCTCACTGCCCAAATATACCAAAGAGCAAAAATATTTGGAAGTCTATTTCTGTTACATTGTATTGTCAATTCAAATTTATATACACGCTTGACACCGAGTGAATAGTGTTTTCATTGAAATATTCTATGTTCACCATTCTGAACAGGTATGCATTTTAAACCTCTGTCACTACTTCTAGTCTATGAGGTTTGAATTTACACGGGGAAAAACTATATTTTCCTGATTTCAAAAAATATAAAAACCATTCTCAGAACCATTACCGCTGTGGTACACATATTTGTAAAGAATATTATTGTCCTGCCATGTTGTTGTTGTTGTTGTTGTTGCAGCATGTTGTAGCATCTATCGAGGGACTTAATTTCGGCCCTGAACCCGAAGGGCTTCTGATGTCCACGATTGATAGGTGCTCAAATCTTCTGGTACTCTTGTTGGGTTCTCAGAACCACTGCCAGTCCTTGACCGTCTTGCTTTGCCGATGAATGCAAAGCGACGTACTTATAGATGAGATTGGAAATTTCTTTCGCCTGGAAAAGGAAGTCAACATAAAGAGGATCTTAGTCCCCACGTAAGTTAATCAACGACAACAAAATACTATTCCATGATTGGCGTTGTCAAATCTCACTTAAAATATAAATCAAGTCCACACAAGAACTTGAAGCTATAGGCTTAAAAAAAGATTGCTTAACATAATAGCGGCCTTTTCACGGTTAAATGGGTTGCAATGTAATTCTATATGTATGTGAGGCAATTCAGAACATCTCGCATCCTCATTGGATTACATCGTTATCGTTGTAAAGTAAACAACGCAAGTTAACCGGAAACAGGGCTATTAGCACGAGGAGAGGGAGATAACGTGACAAGCCCAAAAAGTGTACGTTTTAAATGCACTCGTACATACCTGGGATGTCTCCATACGGGTAACCTTCTGCATCATGGCATTTCCAATCTTCAGATCTAAGAATTGTCTCTTCTTATCAGATATTAACAGCCTGGTTGAGATAATACTCATAAAGGGCTCGCTCAACAGAGTTTGCTGTAATAAATTAACATCAAGTCAGATAAGTATGATCAAATCTGATCTGCATTATAACTACAATTATTGACAAATGTCTTGGAATAAACTTGTACTTTCGACGCTTTTTCACACAGCCAGACGCGAATACAACTGTACCTGCCTAGCTTCACCCCCTCTTCCCCCACCCTACATACAATGTGGAAAACTAGCGCCTGCAATTTCCACAGATTTTCAACATCCTATTGGGTGCGGAGGGGGAAAAGCAGTGCCCTTTTAAAATATTGCTTTTCCAAACTTCAGGTTTAAAACACAGATATTTTATTCCATTACAGATTAAATGATAAAACGTAACCCTTGCGTGATAACATCAAGTGTCAACATCAAGTGTTTTACTCTAGTTACTCCTCGCTTACCACTGTCACGTGACTCAAAAAATGGACTCCAGTTCTATTCACTGCTAAAATACAGTCTCCTGAAACAGCGGGGTTACTGCATTTCTGAAAAATAAAATGATGAATATACAATGAAATCAAAAACAAACATGCAAGAAGAAAACTCGAGAGATTGTGTTTGATCACATTTCCGAACCCCTCAAGTTTCTTGCAGCCCGTTGTGTTTCGAAGCCTCTTCCTGTTGATTCTAAATGTGGTGGAACACTCTCTCTTGTGTTTGATATACTACATGAAAAATTACATTGAAAAACCAGCTTGAAAAGGGGTTTCACAACTAGCCAAGAGCTGAAGAGTATTGCAAACAAAGCAGAATTAAACAAGGAGTTTCGAATAAGGAAGGGCATGCAAATGGCTGTTTGTACTAGCGCAAAGTACTGGCTAGTAGTCAGGTTGAGAACGTTAACTTAACGCATACAAGCCTCTTGAGCACTCGGTCACAATGCCTCCAAAAGACGATTTGTTCGATAATTTGAAACTTTAAGTCGTGTAATGACCTTGCATTGGTCAAAACTAACCTTTACTTCAAAGAAAGTTGATCCAAAATATGGCCATCTGGTAACAGTTTCTGCAACGAAAATGAGAAGCTCGTTTTATTATCGCTCACAAAGCACAATCCTTGTAATGCAGATGTTAGAAACAGCTTTTCTTTTATTGTCATTTTGCAAGATCTTTCTTTTTGCTAATTAAAGAACAGAGATCGCAAGCACAAAAGGTACGTTCAATAAAGCTACTAAAAGTTTTTACACACCAAGGAACCTCCGGCGTGACTGATGAGGAGAGAGTGTGTGACAGCTCCGGAAGTGATCTTGTATCAGAATCATCCACTGCTGCGGTCGTAACTTGTCGAGAATCCCTCTTGGTATCAGTGTCTCCACTTCAGAACTGAGTATAAACAAACCAAGTCACAGGTTTAGTTAGCTGATCGCTGTTTGGGATAGAAGTCAGTGGGGAGAGTATCCTGGCTCTCTCTTTCCTAATTGTCTGCTAAATTCCACCAGTGAGACAAATCAATTGGACACTGTGACTATAATCGAGTATCTTTAAAATGAACAAGGAGTTAAATGAGACCGTCTTATTAGCGTCTTTTTGGTACATTTATGGCAAGCTTCCGACCATAGTTATTAAAACACGATATATTAGACTTGTCGAATATAAGTAGTAACATGTATTTTACTGTGAAACTCAGGAAGCCGTGAACACAAGAAATACTTATCATTGTGTAGCAAAGTGTAAAAGCTAATGAGGTGTGAGAAAACTAAACCTCAAACATCAACGTTAATTAGTTTGTAGTTCTGAGGTTTCCTTGCGTTTCCTAATCGTTATTGTGATTGGTCAGTACACAATTGACTTGTCATAATCAAATCAAAGTGTTAGTTTTCAGAGTTTCACAATAAAACTGTCTCTTCCGACACAGACGTTAATAAGAAATCAGACATACTGGTTTGCATGAAGGATTGAGATATCACGAGCTCGATATTGAAGTGCCCCAAGTTCCGCAATCTGATTCTGAAACTGAACAACAAAGGAAACTGTAAGGCCTAGCTCACGTTAGCGACATAAGGACACCACGATATAACATGACATGAAATGACATGACATAATGGCATAACGAAATAATCGCTTATGTCAGTCGTGTGAACATTAGCATGAAAATATCAGGGTTTTTTTTTATGCCGTTATGTTCATGCAGTTATGTTGCTATCATGCTATTATGTCAGGTGTTCACACAGCAAACAAAACGACATAACGTCCTTCTTAGGTTGTTACGTTTATGTCGTTATATTGTTATGTCGCTAGTGTGAACTACGCTTCACATAACAAACAAAAACAGGATATTATAAAGGACGAATCAACAAAACTGATGCTCATATACACGTAAGGGTTATAATAAGCCTTTTTCACTCCTTCCATTTTCTACCGACGTCTCACATTTGACCTGAAAAACCATTCTGACGACGTACTTCGGCGAGGATCTGTGTGGAGGTTCTCACTGGTTGACTCTTGCACGCATAAATTCAAAACTAGATAAAAACCAATCGGAAGACACTACACGGAATACTACAGATTTACGTCATCAGTGTCACATTTTTCACGTCAAATCTTAAAGCAAAACATCTCGAGCAGAGGAAAAACTGAGCGTTCAAACTGAGAAATGTTAACACACATTTCTTGCCCGCAGAAAATTGACAAGAAGTAGATCAAATCACGTGAGAACAGAACTAAAGAAAACAGAGTATTCAAGGTGGTTACCTGAGCATCGCCAAATGATCGACCATGTGTTGCTAATAGATACCCCGCCATATAGTCTGGCAATACCTGCAAGAAATCATCAATTTACATAGCATTATCACAAACTGTTTTCTTATTCCAGACAGTGAAACATTCTAATGTCAAGAGGGGCGCTCTGTTGCTTTCATAATGTGTTTTACTTCGAATTCTAATTTGTCTATTCTTCATTTTCGTTTCACTGATAGCGCAGCCGTAAAGTACTTTTTGCTTTCCTGTGAAACACCAAGCCAAAAAAACAGTGTGTCAAAGACGAAAAAATGTCAGCATGACTGTAACAATATCACTAGACACGTTGTATGTTGCAGTAATTCGTATTTTGGCATTAATTCACGTTTTCACATCGCTCATCCTTTATATCCACGAAAAAGCCATCAGAACCTATAGGTTACAGTAACCTGTCTGATCGGTTTTTACCTGATGGTAGATGACGCTGACCAGCAGCTCATTGTCAAGTCTCAGGCCTTGTAGCCACAAGACGCGGCGGAAACACAAGCTGAAGGCAAATTCCTGTCTCTCCATAGAACTAACCACATCCATAATGTAATCTGTCGTTTGAACTGGCACCATCATTTTTTCTATAAAATACAAGAGAGAAGTTACAAAACAACACAACACAGGAACATAAATAAAGAGCTGGTTCTAATATTCAGCGTGGAAAGCAATCTTTATATTCGTAATAACTTTGGTTTTGTTTTTTATGACGGAAGTACCCCGAGGCGATTGCTTCGACGGTGACTCTGCTAGAAATAACAGATTAACAGACAGAAAAATCACGAGTACGATATGTTGACAGACTTACGTGCTTCTATGAAGGTGAAGAGTCCGTATTCTTTGTAATGACTCTCTGACGTCAAATCCATATCGTTACATACTTCCTTGATGACGTCAAAACCAGTCTAAAGAAAAACAGTTCACCAAGTAAGTAAATTAACCAAGTAAGTTCGTCTCAGTACTTTGCATGCGTGAGACGAAAAAACAGTCAGAAGTCAAAATCTGGTTTCTAAGAGCTCGATCAGCCCTATAAATGGCGAGTTTTGCGTGACGTTAGGAAGGGAAACAAGTGTAGCGTGATGTGCCAAATCAACGACTCCGACAGAAAGAACTAGTTACGCAGTAAACTAAAAAAATGTCGAAATCCTGGTTTGACATTGTCCCAAACTGCTGTCAGGGGTCAGGGTTTGAAAAAAGTTGAATTCAAGCATGCTCTTCGGACAAGCAGCTCTCAAATTTTGTGTGCCCTGGACAGATTTTTTTTTAGTTGACATACGACTTTCCAGAGCCTTCAACCATCGGGCAAGTAAGAATGGAAAGTTATTTGCCCAGTAACAAACCCTCGTTCAGGACGACTGGGCGGCACATTTTTTCGAGCCCTGCTGCTGTCTAACGCTAGTCCTTAAACGGGTGCGTTCAGCGCAAATTAAAATACAAATGGATAACTACACAACTTAACGCAATGCGGAATCTTAGGTGAAGATAAAGCTAACCAAATAAATCAACTGGTACTCACTGAACTGGTTTGAATCTTCAGCATTCGTGTTCCTCCAGGGAGAACAAAAACCTGTCGTTTGGTCTGTCGTCCTTGCTGTAAAAAATTAAATAAAATAAACTATTAACAACTGCTACATTGTGAAGATGGCATTAAACAAAGCTATTTTGCTGGGCAACCGACACAGGATCAACACATCCAGCTTGTTCAGTGTAAACGAAGATTTCTAATTACCCTTTAGCAATTACACATTACACTCAAAATCCTCCTTTTCCTGAAGATAGAAGTAAAACACGATTTCTATAGATAAATATATTATAATATTTAGAGAAGTCATACATATCAGCCTTAGCTGGCTTTAATGCGGATCCTATATCCAGGCCGAATTGCAATTTGAATAATGCTGGTCCTTCAGGAAGGAGGAAACCCACATATGGCGCTGGGCAGGAATCGAACCCAGGCCACATTGGCTGAAGGCGAGCTCTCTCACAACTGTACCATCCCTGCTCCCAAGTAAGCTGTGTATATTTTAATTTTCACACTTACCACTAGCTGGCTTAATTCTTCTCTACTGGGAGGTGTTTTTCTTCCACCATACTTGAACGTCTTCATCAAGTTCATTTCACACGTGGCTGCGGCACCTTTTAATACAAGAATTATTCTATTAGAACTCTTCTCCGTGGTACAGAACCGGGTTAACTGAGATGCCTCACCGATAGCACATCTTAACTGAAGCATTCGGCCTAAATTTTGTAGTCACAGTCCGTTTCATTCTACATACAGAGTCACCCTTCTTCCTTCTTTGCTTATGGTTTCCTCTGTTTTAAGCTATCATAAGCCTACAATCCACGTCAAAAGTCTTTGGCACACCTTCATCAGAGCGCAAAAATGCGTTGCGGTATTTTGGAGACAATACCGAATGACTATAATCAACATCGAATCACTAAAATGGGAAAACCCTTTCCCCGGACAATGTTGTTAGCGAGCAATGACGGCTGACCACTTCACGATAAACAACATTGGACGGGGGGGGGGAAGGGGACGAACTGATACATTTCCCTGAAAGATACTGCAAAAGTGAGAAGGTGCGCCAAGACTCTTGTCCAGGATTGTAGTTGACAATACACACACAAACTAACCATGAAACTCTCTCTTAGGATCACTCGCCGTGCTCTGTAAGAACGTCACCAGGTAAGGCTTGAAAACATCTGAGCACTCAATGTAAGCTGTGATTATTATCAGCAGCCGCCAGCCTCGACTTGCGCTCTCACTACAACACAATCATTACACGAATTAGTTCCCTCCATCCTACAATATGAGACAAATCATGCACGAAAACACGAGAAGTGTCACGAACACGAAGTGGTGGCCTTGTAAGACTAATCACGCAAGGGAGCACGAAAAGTGTCACGAAGAGGTGGCCCTATAAGACTAATCACGCTAAGAAACACGAGAAGTGTCACGAAGTGGTAGCCCTATTTCTCCTCGCCCATGTATGTTTGAACTTCATAACGCAATCTCGAGATCTTAAGGAAAACGACAATTAGTTGTATAGATGGCCAAGAATCTGTTGTACTTACGGCTTTAGGCTCTTATTGCTGGTTACTTGCTTGATGAGTTGACAGTAAACCTCGTCTCTTAAATCTGGAATTTCACGGCACATCTAAAAATGAACCACATGAATAATGACAGGCAGTTAGTATGCAAGTTAACCAATAAAATCTACGTCGCTTTAAAATCTACGTTTCTCTCTTTCTGACATCTTCTTCCAAGCTTTAAGTAACACAGTAACGTGAAAGATAAGCTTAGTATGGCGCAAATGCATTGGGAATTGAACAACTATTCCCCCCCTCCAGGTTATCGGCTCTTTATTGGGTTTGCCAACGACTTACGAAAGACTACAAGAAATCTTACACAGTTTCGCTTCAAACTCTTACACACTTTAAACCAACGGAAACCGGAAGGGGCGTAGGCCTATTGCCTTTGATCGCCGTAAAATTCTTGGGCCCCTGTACAGGCACGTCGCAGTTATGTAATTTTGAATATCGAATGTTAGACGAGCCTTTTGCATTTGAACTTTCAAACGGACACTTAAAAGTTTGATGATACATCATAATATCGTTTAGCTCGTCCTTGTTATTATCCTCAGTCAAGATGACAACACACTACTGTTGCATGGACGAATAAGACGTTTAAACCGACCTTCAACAAGTTGAACACAATCTCTGTCTCTTTTTGATGCTTGGACATCGGTAAGTCTCCCATGAACTTCATGATCACTACAAAAAACAAAACATAGAACACATTGTCATAAAGGTAAAGAGATAAAGAAGATGTTAGCTGGTAACCATTTACACACCTGGGTGGAAAGAGGCACTGCCTTGCCCAAGGACACAACACAATGTCCCAGGCCAGGGGCCCGTTTCTCGAAGGTCCCGAAACGCTTTAGCACCCGGAAAGCCATAGTAAAATCTCGTACCTTATGACTGCAGAGCTGTTTTATTCAAATATTCTTAATATGAACAGGAGTTCCCTTCATACAAGTTTCAGGGGTATACACTCCTCCATTTGTAGATACAGATAAACTAAAAATGGCTTTACGGGCACGAAAAGTTTACAGGACTTTCGAGAAACGAGTCCCAGGGCTCAAACACGGACCGTTCGATCCGGTGTCCAATGAGCTAACCATGAGGCTACTGAGCCTCCCACATTCGTACATTCACACTGAATAGTAACGATGAAATCTTGAACTGATCTGTTTAACACTAAGCCACCGCCAAGTCACCATTTTAGGGGATACTGACGGTCACTGGCCTTAAATCGTATGTTAACATTGCGGTAATAGTAAGGGTTCAGATCGAAATGATGAGCTAGTGAGCTGAAGGGCAGATGGCAGTTTGTACACTGAATCTTGAATTTTTACGTCCATGACTGTAATGTACTTACTTTGGAAGCTCTCCACTGCTAGTTTATTGAGGTGTGTGGATTCAAGCCTCACAAGAGATGTTTGAATTGCGACCTACACAAAGAAAGCAATTCGACAAACAATTACCAACTGCTTTAGAAAAAGCCAGCGAAAATCAAGCGGGATGAATGACTATTGATAGGACACGTGTGGGAAACCACATAACCAGTAGAAAAGCGAGGGAGACTGCGTAACTAGTGGAAAAGCGCGGGAAACCGCGTCACCACGTGGTTAAGCGCGGGAAACCGCGTCAACAGTGGAAAAGCGCGGGAAACTACCTAATCAGAGGAAAAGCGTGGGGAAATTGTGTAATTATTGTGTATTCAGAAATAAATACTAAATAAATACTTTATGTAAAGTAAGAGATGAACCATCACAACTAACAAAAATAAGATGAATACGAACTTACTCTGCTGTACTTGACGAGTTCAGCTAAACCACTCCACGTCCACTCCGCTTTGTCTTTCTTATTGCTTCCTGAAAGCGCAAACAAAGAACTAAGTTTTAAACACGTCACAAGATAACAACAAGTTGACACTGTCCAGGGAAACAACTTATTAACAAAGAAACCGCTTGGTAACATGGCGCCTTCTTGTAGCGCCATGTCCATTTCAGATTTTATGGTAGCAAATTCGCAAAGCCTTTTTTTTGTGGTTATAGAATAATCAATGTTTGAGTAGTTTTTGCACCAAACTTACCATAAACAGCCTTTGCAACTGAAAGACTACGTTTTCGATCTTGTAACACTGGTATTCACAGTACATTCAGTCAAACAATAATGCACCAACCTTTGGACGATCGTCCCAGAGTTCCTCGCACTTTAACTGTACCCCGGATGGTGCCGTCCTCGCCCCGTACGAGAGCTTCTCTGTAAAAGTACAACCAAAGTATCGTCAAGGTCATATTCTACTTGACAATTATATTATGAGCTCGAGATTTCTACCGCATGAAACTATCACACAGAAATCGAAAGCGAATAATATGATATCTGCTACAGTTGTTCAAAATTTCACAGACACTTCGAAAACGCAAAAAAGGGACATCATCTTGTTAACAACCCCGCACTGCTTGCTGGGATACTCATCAGTAGAATAGCTAGTGAGTAGCGTAGCCAATCACAGAACGACATTCATAGAGACCGCTATTTTAATACTAATTAAAATTACTAAAATTCCATACTAATGCAAACTAATGCACTAATGCATACTAATGCATACTAATGCATACTAATGCAAATGCTGCTCTGATTGGCTGAGCCACTCGTATACTATCAGCCATTACAGTGCAGTGGCCGAAGATTTTTCGTTTGAACAAAGTTTTGAAAGAACATTTTGATGCAAATGGATAATTAACTCCTGAGGAAGCTAAACCAAAACAATAACGGTTTCTTGACTTTTAAAATGATACGCACGCGCAAACGATTTCAATTTTAAATGCATTTGAATCCGAGCGATCTTTCTAAGGCGCAAAGTTACGTCGATAAGTAATTGGATCCGCTATTCAGTTAGAATACCACTAAAACAATAAGATCATTCGCTCTCGATTTCTATGAGGTAATAGTTTAAGACACAAGCACGCAAAATACAATTTCCTGTTTTCAACACCACCACTACTTACCTTCCAAATCTGAAGTAATGCATGGCAAACTCCATCATGGAGTGTTTATCGGAGTTATACTGTGAATTATCAGACTTGGTAGACTTGACACTTCCGGTTCGGTCACGTGACTCACCAGACATCGGTCCGTCTGAGTCGAGACTGAGCAAACTCCCCACAGAAGCTGCTTTCACTAGATTAGAGCGCACTGCGGGCACGGCTTGAGGGTCCTAAAGTAGTTCAAACAACAAATTCAGTAACTTTTGGTTTTTCAGGTTCAGTTTCTTAAGTAAACTAAACCGGAAAAATTTAAAAGCAAGCACGGGGAAGCTTCCGTTGTGGTTTCTTAAACTCTTGTTTTCAAGCTCAAAGTAGTAAGCTGGCAAGGGATGCAAGATTTCGTTTTGAAAGAAAACCAATAAAATGGTTTTTTTTTCTACCAAAAAGAGCTTCCTGCAAAGGCAAGCTGTTTACAAAACCGAAGCATTCTTGGCATGAAAATAAATTGCAGAGCTACCTTACTACCGCCACTGAATCGAAATTAACGATACATTGTGAAACCTTGCGCCATAAAAGATAAGAGTGAATTTGGCTCGCCACTTTGTCAGCCAATCAGAAACAAATCGTCGCCTACATGCATTTGCTTCAAGTTGTGATTGGTTCAATGGCTTGTCATTGAACTTTGTGATTGTTCAGAGCGATTACGTTGGTTTCGGTTTAACGACAGTCAATTAAACACCTTTCTTTACTAGAGAAGTAAGAACCTCGATCCGGAGTCGAGCTCTCTAACCATGAGGCCACCGCGCCTCCCACTAAAGAAAGACAATGGAAAATTGGTAAGCCTTTAAATAAAGTGGCCATAATGTTGTAAGAAGAGATTCAACTGTATCTAAATGATAAAAGAAAAGCGAGAATGTAGAGCACATACTAAGGCTTTAGAAACAGAGGTGGAAGAATGAAGACCAGAGTTGTTCCAAGGATGTGAAGGGCGTCTATCGAGAGCTATGAATACCTTGCCATTGTGCCTGGGTTTAAACAGCTTAGAGGAAAGAACAAGACAAGAGGAAAGGCACAATGAGAAAGAGAAAGAAAACCAGTAGTGGGGTAGCAACATCCGTAAGAATAGCAAAGTTCTCAATTGTTTCTTCAGGAATAGAGGTCAAACATAAAACAGAACAGATGGGGAGCAGGGATGGCGCAGTGGTGAGGGCGCTCGCCTCCAACTAATGTGGTCCGGATTCCATTCCGATTTATTTCTTTGCACTTACACAGCAAGGTCAAAGCTCCATTCTCCCAAAGGTATAAATCACAGAATACGAATCATGATAAGTGGGGTTTTGCGGGAACGGGTCGGCATACAGTGAGGGCAAGTTGCCAATAAATAACGGACATTCTTAGTCTCGAGCCTCGAAGCAAGTTGTCTGGAAAGAACCACTGGTTAACGGATATCTATTTGGAGTCGTATAAGATGATGCATTACGATCATTTACAAAGCGACATACTTCTAACTCTTCCCAGCAAATAGATCAGGAAAAAAAAATCAAGATGACTGAGTTAAAACGTGAAGGAACTGTGCAGTACCTCTTGAATGTGTGTGACAAAATCAGCAGGAAAATACCCGCCGTGGTTGTTAAAGACGCCAAAAACCCAGCCTTCCTCCA
>OMLO01001883.1_pt1 | contig 16541 bp, 5 predicted proteins | sample 1674811 | NCBI WGS metagenome assembly OMLO01 (sample SAMN06265003, study PRJEB25207) | coral metagenome | isolation source: Coral host | place: Mexico:La Bocana,Puerto Morelos, Mexico | collected 2008-11-13 | reverse complement strand
TATATTCATTATGGCTGATGATGATGTTTGAAACATCGAAACATGTTCCGAAAATTGAAAAGCGTTGTTGTGTTTTTAAAAATATTATTAAATTAATGTAAACCTGTACAGGCCAAATACATTTGCCTCACAGACACACACATGTTTACAGGATTGTATTTAAGGATGCTCTGATAAAAGTTGAAAATTTACATGAACCCTTTAATTCCCAGAAGTGATGAAAATGTAATTCAATAATACCACTACACTAAGTGTGCAGGCGACCAGAATGAAAATCGTCCATTACACAAATTTTTCAGAACTCACATCTCAGAACTGGCATTAAAAGATCCACATGTCTATCAGTAGGAAGGTTTAACATTATGAGTTTGGGTCTGAAAGGGCAACTAAGTACTCTGGGTTAATATAATGGTGTAATGAGAGTTATTGACATAAGTTAAGAGTGATTTCCATTTGACCAAACATTCTGAATATTCAAAATGAGGGAAAGTTTCCAGAAAGTCTGGAAATTGTTGAATTTCCAAAAAGCAAACAATTTAACCAAAAATTCAGGGAATTGTAGGATGGAACAGTTGTCTTCGCTAAGAAATTTCCAAAAATATATATATCTTGCAAAGTTGTCCTCTTTTCCTGAAATTCTGGAAAATGCATATACCTTTCCATTTGTCACTGGAAGTATCTAGAAATTCAAACCAGAATCTTTTCATTTAATGGAAGGTGCCCATATACATTATTCACACGAATGGGTTTTTTATGAGAGGTACAGAGAATACAGTATTTCAAGGTACACCTTAGACCTCACATGAACTTGTAGCGGCCATTTAATTCAGTTTTTCTAGCGTAAAGGATTAACTCAAGAGTTCATGTATGGTTACTCCCCCCTGGATGTCATGCTCATCCACTGCAGGTCACACAACACAGATATCAATCAGGCTTTCATGGTAGCTGTTACCAGTCTATAAAATTATGTACAAAGGGAAAATGTGAATGCCATCAACGTGTTTACCAAGAAACCTCAATCATAAACCTTTGAATACAGAGTTGAAAAATCAGTGTTGATTTTCATGGCCGCTGAAATTATTACAAGCAAGTCTGACCTTTCTGGCATGTTGTCATACTCTCTTCCATTCCAGTAATGTTTGAATCCACATCTGCAATGGCTTTGTCCTTCAACAGGTGTTGTGGTTCTGTCACCATTCATGTACACTGCACTGCCATCTGACTTAACTCGGCGAAGAGGTCCACGACAAAAATGGCATTCACGCAAGGCCACATTCTGTGTACACAAGGAGATTTTTGCATTAATTTGACTGGTGTTTATAGAACAGAAACAGGTGTATATTTCAAATAATCAAATATTTCATTACTTCTAAACCCCAGATGTTTGCAGATTGTTTACATAAGTCTAAGGATGATTTACAACTATGTACCCTAGAAATCTGAGAAGCTTTGGCAAAATGCATTAACACTGTACATGTAAGAAAGCTTCTTATTTCACAATCTAGCCCTTGTTCCGAATGAGTCTCAATAAACTTCAGTAAAGTACCTGGTTCAAAACAAACTTGAATTTGGCCTTTGGACTAGCAGCTCATAAATTTTCTTGAGTCTTAATTTACTTTTTCTTTATTTAGTTGGCTGAAGACATGCCTAAATAAACCCTTGTGTGGCAGGAAAATCTACTTGTCCAGAATGATGAGAAAACCGAGCACATCTTCTGCATCGTATTTGTTTGTGTTAGTTCTAGAGAACTAACAAGATTTAACAGTTTTTTGTATCAGTTCATGTGGAGTTCTTTAAAGTGTGTCAAGTATGTGTAAAAGAAGTAATGTCTTGCTCTTCTCATTTTGACTTCAAACTAACTTGATTTGTATTTTCTTTGTAATTTTATGACTATTGGTAACAAATCTGGAAGAGAGCTAAATACAAACAAACAAAGTAAATGTAAAACTTGAAAACATTCTGAAGAAACTGAAAAATGAAAACAGCAATCAAAGGTTTCTCTTTTCGACATAAACAAGTTGGCTCTGAACCCAAGCTGCATATTTTTTTTTAACTGTGCAACTTTGCAAAAAGTTGCATCATCTAATGCTTATCACAATTTGATAATCAAAAATAGGGATCACCAAACTCTTTTTTGAGTTATAAAGGCTTAAAAGCTAAGCAGGTCATATTGTTGCTGTGGTAACCTACTGTGCCACAAAAGTGAGCACAACATACTCGGCAATGATTGGGCAGATCTTTGATACCGTGAGTTTGGCATCAACCAATATAGAGTGGTTATAATGACCCTTCAAAATCTATGTCTTGGAAAGTGTGGGAAACTGTTTCGAGCCACCTCAAGAGTAGGATTAGAGGTAAGAAGTTAGTGATTAGTGATCTGATGTCGCAGTGTTCATGGTTTAATGACAAGTTCAAGCTCTTCCCCACATCCACCCCAATCTTGTTAAATCTAAGCAATATGTTAATGAATGACAAGAAGGGGAGGTGCACTTTTCTTACAGCATCACAACTTCAGTATACCTTGTGCTCAAAAGGAAGCAACATGTTCAGTTCTGCATCAAGTACACAGATCAGTTCTTGACGAAGAAATGGATAACGAACTCCTTCCTCAAGAGGACCATAGGTGTCCACTGCCATATTATACAGCTCTCCTCCAGGTCTAAGTAGTTCAGATGAGATATCAAAATGGATCTCACTTAATGCATTGCATGATAGGCATCTGTACAGCCGACCATCAGCAACAGCTGATTTGGCTGCCATGGTAACAGTTTCTGGTTTAACCCCAACCATTCCAGATGGCTTGTAAACAAATTGGTGAACTTCAGTGACCAGCTGTGCATCTATATCGTTTTTCTTGATAAAAATATCATCCATAGCTTTCACCAGTCTTTGTAAATACTTTTCTTGGAGACAACGCTCCCCACCAATAAAACAGTGGCCATGATTATCAAACTCCACATACCGTTTGACAAGTTCATTTGGAATTCCCCATGCTTTGGGAATTAACCAGTTAGGAAGCTTAGGTATAGGTTTGCCTTTCACACCAATAAGGGGAATGAAATGGTTGCGCCCTGGGCTACTCCACGCCACAGCCAGCGGTTTGTTGAGAGCATCGTCTTTGCTTTTGCACTTGTCTTCTGGAATCAAAGCAGGAAGGAATATGCCAGAGTAATCGCCACTAGATTGCATTCCTGTCATACTGTCCAGCAAAATGATTGGTCTGTGCAGTACATTCGCAAGGCCAAACAGATGGATGTTTCTCAGCCCAAGCCCCTCTTCGGAGGATTCGGGAGGCTGGAAGTATGGGTCTGCTTCTGAAATGATATCCTTCCATTCGTCATCATGAATAAAATCTCTGAACAATCCCTTGTACTTGTGTAATTCGGTCTCAAGATGGCTCTTCAAGTTTGCCCTTAGCGCGTGCCAAAAGATCTCTCTTCCAACCAGTGCTCTCGAGATGGCATGGACAAGACAATGGCCGTCGCCATCAACATGAACTGGGATGAGTCTTTCCTCGTTGTCGTTAACAATTTTAATCTCCTGTAGAGTTCTTTCTAGATACAAATGCGATCCTGTTTTATCTCGTCCATAGCCAGCCGTTTCCACGTGTTCTGACTCGATTTGGAATGCGCGATCCCCCAAAACAGCACAGTCGAACATGGAACCTTGACCCATTTCACGTAACAGTTTTCCCTCTCCAGTTTTTTTATCCATTCCGTAGTGTGTTAAAAGCGGAGACAACAACTTGCAGTGGTAGTTTGAATACCCTTTGACCTTCACCAGGTCTGGTGTGGTCTTAGAAGAAGCATGTCCAAGCAAAACTGAACGTAGAAGACTTCGAAGGGCTATGTCGGGGTCTTGGATGTCTTCCACGTTCAACAAACTGTCCTTAGCGTGGTGTTGACCGCAGCCTGTGCACTCCACGCTTGAACTAGCGTAAGATGGGAAATAAAGTTTTGTACGACACTCAGAGTCCGGGCAAATCCCGCTGTAAACTCTCAGCCCTCGCCACATCATAAACAGAAACAACAACAATGATAGAAGATGATCCTGCTTCCGTTTTCTCTCTCACTCCATCATCCCTGCGCATGGCACGATATCGCCTGGGAACAAGTCGGGCATATACGGCCTCGGTCTGAGGATGGAGGATGGGTGCAGAGAATCTGCTTTGGTTACTGGACAGCCTTTGGACAGCCTCGAATTTTACTGAGAAAGTACCCTGCGAGCAGACTCTCCTTCGATCTTCCTATCAAAATCGGAAGATCGAAGGAGACACTGCTCGCAGGGAACTGGGAAAGGTATTCAGACTAAATGGTTTTGTACGAAAAGTTTTTTCTAAGTTAAAAATAATTTTTGATGCGGTGTATTCTGATGTTTGCGCAGGTTCAGTTATTCTCGGCAGTTACGCTGATAAACGAAAGCGCCTAGAAAAGCAGCTTTTTGAAAGTTTGAGGTATTTGAAACCGAAACTCTATACAAAAAACATTTCATTTTGACGTAGGGAAAGACAACAAGACAACAAAGATGCATTTAAACCAGTCGCGAGTCATTCTAAGCGGAGAAGCACAAGACTTCACCCTTATAACATGAACAGGGATAGTGGAATTGAAATACCTAAAGCATAGATGCCCTCGATCAAAATACACAACGACAGGAGAAAAAGACATTTCTCAAAGTTTTGGGTCTCCGCGTGTTCCCAAACTTCAGATTCGTCGAAATGCTTTGCGCAAATTTACAGAGCCCATTATGGAGCTGCCATGTTGGTGGAGCTCTCAGTCAGTCAGTAACTTTTGTTCCACCAACGTGGCGGCCGGACAATAGTATAAACATCTGGATCTTACTTTGGGTATCTAGGCCACTGATTACTTAAAAAATTGCAATTTTGACCCGAAAGCCTCAGATCCATGTTAAAATAATGATATATCAAACATGGCGTATTATCCAGCCAGCCAAAGATTTTCCCGACCTCCTCAACGTCTTGCAAAAATCGAAGGAAAGGCCTTAGCAGCCTGGCGTAATGAAGATGTACGGTCGTGCACTGGGAACAAGTCACTGAAATTATGCGTAGAACGTTGCGTACTCAGTGAAACCGCTTAGACAGTTTAACAATTTCTTAAATTGGATAAGCTAGAATAAATGTTTTATCCCAAAATGGCACCACTATGCTAGAAAAAAGGTACGATAATACCGCTATTTATGGCATTTGACTCGATGCTCCATGTAGGGGGATGACACTGGCAAGCCACAGCCTGGCTGGTTGAGAAGGGATTTAGATTCTGGCACAAGCCAAGAATCGAGAGAAGAAGGAACTGGCAGCTTTAACACTGATCAAGATGTAGAAGATAAAAAAGCCTTCGCATCGGTCTGGAATTGGCGAGAGTCTCGAATGAACACAGCTGACTATGGCATTACTACAAAGAAACCTTTTTATTCTCTTATATACAAAGAAACATACAAACCCTGCATGGGATACTAGTTCAACACAGGTAACAGCCCAGCACCTGGCGTGATTTCTTCCCAAGTTATTACCGATACTAGTTTTATACTCTTGAACGAAAAGGGGTCATGTGACTGTTAAATGTCTCGAGTAAGCACGACACAACGATCAAGCCAGGTCACTAGATCCAGACTCCAGCATGCTGAACCATTAGCTCGATGCTTGAGTTAATTTCCACCCTTCATCGTGATGAACTTTTCTTTATCCAAGACGTTCATTGCTGATTTTTAAACGGACAAGTTGTTTGCCAAAAGACAATTTCTCTCGTTACATATTTGTGGCCATAAGGGCCACGAAACGAAAATACTCTCCAACTTAAATCAAATAAGGACGAAAGATTTGCAGCTTTTTCTGCACACACCTATTTTCCTTTGACCCAAGCCCACACCCACAAAAAATTGCCCATATTTGCAGATGTTACCAAGTTACGTATGTTGCATCTTTAAGTAACTCTGACATCTAAATCAGCCTTCATAAAGAAAATAGCTTTTAAAAATCGTCCCCATGCAAAATGGGTTAAAATATAATCAAAGCTCATTTACTTCTTTACATAATTTCCAAGCGATGGACTCGCTTTTTCGAGGGAGGCGAATTAGGAAAACGAAACATTTTATGGAGACGGCCAAACCGATCAAAAGCAATGACCATTTATCTGTGCGCTGTATGTATAAGAAAGCTACGAAATCATCAAATTGAATGGAAATAAAACTACTTGCCTTACAATCTCATCAAAGCGTTTCAATGTCCTAAGTCTCTGAAGCACAACTAGGTTATTTTCAATGTTTCGTAACCTCCATGTTATTTTGTTTGCTAAAAGCCAATTTCAATGTAAAATGAGATGCACATTTTTAAATCGGCCATTGATTTAACTTAAGTTTTTTCGAACAAACACACTGACGCAATTGTGAAACTGCAATATATATTTTGCAAGAAATCCTGTATTGCTTACAGTCCTCAATGGCTGTCGTGTGTTATTGAAAAAAAAAAACGAAACAAAACAAGATGACACGGTATGTTTTCTCCATGCCTCGGAAAACCGCAAGCACACACAAAATACATTCATTTACCGATGATAAGTTAGAAAAATCTGCTATAGATAACAGTGCGAAAATATTGTTGTATACTAGAACATGAACGCAACGCTGAAATAGTTAATCTTTGGCGAGCGACCGGCGATAGGGAGTGAAAAGCACATGGCAATCCAGCGTTGGGGGTTGTCATTTCGGCTTTTGATAGAGCTGAAGACTTAACTAAAAGATATTAGAAAACGTAACTCGAGTGCAAATTGGTCAAATGAATTAATATGCCATGTAATCGATTGGAAATAGTTGAGAAAAGCTAGCCTAATTCCCAGGTAAATATGGCAATGTTGGTTTTAGACGTATCGTATACTCAAACTCTCGCTTAAAATCGGTCAAGCTTGAAGAATATTATGTAACGATACCACTTCTATGTAGGCCTGATTAATTCAAGTAATTGCTTTTTTGCCATTCCCTTTTTTTGCTGCAGATGTATTTTGAGAAGCAAAGCTATGACATCTGACAGCTAAGGAAAACGAGTCTGAATAACTTTCCCTCCCACGCAAAACTGGCTTATACACACTATGGCGGAGGCAGCCAGCTTTACCATTTGAAATACACGCAACCACTACGGTCTCAGTCTCGGGAGAAACCTTTTATTAAAAGAAAACACCAAAGCGCGCTATGATATTGTGTAAAGAAGAGCTGCCACAGGACGTAAGTAAGAAAACTTTTGGATCGAACTGAGTTATCGAGCCTGATATCCATTGCATTTAAGAAAGTGTTTTAATTTCGACAATCTGCTCGCAGGTGACCAAATTTTAATTTCAGTTGCCGTTGTGGACCTTCGATCGCCGGGAGAAAACAACTAAGTCTGCACTGCGCTTTGAACAGGAAACTCGTTGTTGAAAGTCTCTTGCATTGCAACACTATTCCAAAACATGCTTTCATTTTTGTCGTGCGACTTAATCATACATATCTAACATCATTTGCAACGCTCCTAGTTTGGCGCCGAAACTTCGGGTGGCGACATTTTTTTTTTCGTTCGCAAAGCATCCGTGAGTGCTCGGTATGAATTCAGTCAATTTTCTTTTCATTTAAGTGGCTCTGACACACATTTAATGCTCTTATGAAGGAATGGTTTGGATTATATAGATGCTTTCTATACCCAACGCACCAAAAATAATGTTTAAACACAATACGCTGGGAGTCAATTGCCTGCAGTATGTTGTGATCTGCATGAAGCATTGAACGAAGTCACAAGGTAAGCTGCTTTAGTTTTTAGATAACTACAAGTTTCTTTGTCAATAGACAAGAAAAAGGAATCGCCGTGGTCATCATAACTTCAGTGTAAACATGAAGATGGGTTAAAAAGCTAGTTAACAACATTCATTACTTATTTAAAATTTATTCCATTGAAGTTTAAAATGAAAACTCCCAGGGCGATAAGGGGTTACGTAACAAAACACAGGAACGCGCACGGTCTTACAGTAAAAAACGAATTTATTTCATTATTTCAGTCGTTGTGTAGTTAAACTGTATGGGTTCTCTTGATTTAAACGGTTTGCTTTTTCAATGCGTAAAAACTCGCAGCTTTGGATGTGAAAATGAACGGCACATTACAATATCGTGTTAATTTTCTAACAACCATGCAAAAGAATTGATCTCTATTGTCAGATTCTATGCTTGAAACTTATTTTGTGGCAGAGATGTATTTGTTTTGGGATTCTTCCAGTCCAGTGGTTAATTTATCTAAAAAAAATTGTTAAGAATGATCACTGGAATCACACTTCGATGTTAATGAACAAGCTGAATATTGATTTGCGACTGATTCAAATCCTGAAACTTAATTTAACCCCAAGGTGTAAGAGTTCTTCGAGGATGTTGCCTTTTTCGTTTCATGTTCATTAACTGTTACATTCTATGTTGGCCCGTCCATAGATTCGTTCGTTCCGTCGTTCTTTAATTCATTCCTTTTTTTTCTTTGTTACTATTTTTTCTCTCTTCGCTTCTTTTTACTTAAAACTTTGTTCATTCGTTCGCTTCTTCGATGTCTAGTTCCTTCAGCCCCCTCCCTTGTTCCTTTGTTCCTAACTCCAGGCCAGTTTATTCTTTATTTTCTCCCTCGGTCATGTCTTTCTTCCCTGACTTGTTTTGTTATTCGTACTTTCCTTTATTTCGTTTTTTTTTTTTGCTTTTTCGGGTTTTAATACATGTTCAGGAAACTGTTATCCGAGGTCTGAACCAACCGCGGCTTAAACTATATCTGAGGCACTACTCACCCTTAAAAGCATTACCCCTCCCTTAAAAAAGCAATTACGTTGATGAAAAGAGAGCTTGGGATCCAACTGACCTGACTCATTCGATTACAATAATTTTGCTAGTGTTTAGCCAGTAAAACTCGATCCCAAAACTAAACTTTAGGTTTTTGTCTCGTTTACCAAAGACTATCCTAATAACTTGTATCAAATTTCTGAAATTGTCTGTATTCACTCCACCCCGAATAATTTCGACTCATTCACCGCGTTCGTTAGACTTTTATTTACACGATACAAATAGATTTTTCTTCCATTCGAAAGTCCGTTCTTGTTATATTTGCTTCTCGTTTCTGTGAAGTGGTTTTTCTTGTTGGTCCGCACATAACATCGTAGAGAACAAGTTTACAACGTTGCTAACACACACTTGAGATTATTTCAGTTTCTCTTAGTATTCCAGGAAGTCAAATTCATGCCCCTTAGCAATCCGTTTTTTTTCTATTAAATATATATTGGGGGAATGTTAATGTGAAGGGGAGCCTTTTAAAGAACATGTTTGTTATATATATAAACAAGGGCTTTATTCAACTCCCTTCTATTTCTATGCCTATGCAAACAAATATATTATTATGATCTGATTTCGCTTACAAAGATTGAAAGAAATTTGGACGCAAACAAAAAAAAACAGAAAATAAAAACGGGAAATGTTTCTAGATCCTGACGTTATTTGGGTGTCTGTCAGCTTTGTTTCACCTGCGGCCTGCACAGAAGCTGATACCTAATGACTGGTAATACTGATACGGTATCTGCCATCGACAAGACCGCTACATGGTGCTTTACACTCCGACTGAAATAATGACCATCGCAAAAAGGTAAACCACATCTGCAAAACTGTAGTGTTTCTGAAAAGAACAGTTCAGCAAGACGAATGAACATAAATAGAATTAGTACACGGTCGCGGGTGCCCAGGGAGGTTCAAAAGTCAACATGTTGTATTCCTTTCTTCTTTTAACTCGATTTTCATTGCTTCAGACCAACCAACTTATGGCGTTAAATTACTTTTACACTTTTCAATCAAACCGTAACGAATTCGCGTGCCAGATGAAACGAAACAGCAAAAAAAATTAATAATATAAAGAGCAAAACATGTGGGATTAAACTAAACCAGAATTCGAGCGAAGAAGGCCTGATTTTTCTCTGGAGAGCCACAATTTACAAAAGAGAATTAAAAGAAGGCCACATGCTCTTTTTTTCTTTTTCTATGTTGGCTGGCTTTCGTTTGCAAGCTTGTGTGTACAGAAGTGTCTCTTTCCAGTCTAAATAAACACGAAAATGTAGTTATTAGCGAGCAAAGCGAGTAAACTTCGTATCAATGGGTGAATTTAAATTTGGAATCAGTTATTTTGGTACGAGATATTGCACAATACGTACGGAGAAATTAAATCCACTTCCTCCTTAATGGTGCATTTCTCCTGAAAATGGCGGGAAATTGCCTGCAGATTCAGATGTGGATTTCGAAACACCGGCACTGTAATCCAAAATGCTTACTGAGAAATTTTAATAAGAACGAAATGACCGTTTTACAGGCCTACTGATAAACTGGAATTACTGATCTTGTATCGTAAAAAGCGAACTAATAGATTACTGGGCCGACAAATGCGCTATATACAGTGCAATTTCAACTTAACCTAAAATACAGGCACATTAGGCAGCTTGAGGTCTATTTTTAGGTTTGCTCGCCACTAATGAATAATTCAGCCGTTCTGTTTATTTGTAAGCTAGTCGCGTGGGTGGAAAAACCTACGAAAATCGAGCAATAAAAATGAAGAAGTCTGAGAAGGGAATTCTATATTATAAATGCTCCCTTGAAATGCAGCTGTTTGAACGGAGACAATATAGATTTCAACAAATACGACGCATTTTCTTCCATTATCAATAGAAAATCAACCACTTTTATTTTTGGAAGCTAAAAATAGCGTTAAGCTTTCTCGTTGTGTCATGCATAATGAGTTGGTTTTCGTGGGCCGCTAACGGAAAATGTTTCATTTTCTACGCTATTCGCTGGCTTAATGCTTTCAATGAAACAGCAATAAATGGGTAATCTATCGATACACTCTTACTTCGGTTTTCACGTGCAAGGAAAGTGGCTAAATTCAACGCGATAAGTCTAAAGAAATGATGCAATACTGAAATCGCGATCAGGCAATGTCCGACGTTTGTTTGGACGGGTTTTTTTTGGTTCATGCTGAATGCGAAGTGTTTCACAGCAGACTCATATTTATGTCTGACAGTTGAATATTCTGGAGAATTATACGAAAAGATAAAGTTCGACTTCGCAGTCATTTTAATTTCAAGCGCCGACCAATAAAAAGCCAGATATGATCAGTCTTGCTCAGCACCACCCACGCACTTTACTGTTAAGAAGCGAAAAATTAGCATCTTAGCTGTTTTTTTATCGCTAGACACGCGGTAAATATATCTCAACGAACTCCCTCGCTTTTTTACGGAGTTCAAATCTTATTTTCAAGAGGAATTCCCGGTAAAGTGGGAGGCTTCTACGGCCTCGAGACAAGTGAATTTAGCGCGATGCCACATTAATGGCGGAACGGACACTATCTTTGCAAGGCTTCCACCGTGAATCGACACTGCGCCAGGGAGCGTAGTATCCTCGTATAAGACTCTCCTGTACATCGACGTTGTACATTGACTTGAAGAGCCCTGCCAGTGGTTTCAACGCTTAAGCAATTTTACAGCATCTGTGTGTACTTGAAGCCAAAAAAAAAGCCTTAGAGAAAAAGCTGTTACAGATATTCTGAGTGAGGTCTTTGCTCAAGCTATCCTAGCGTAAGTTGGGAAGAGTCAAACTGTTTTCTTATTTAATATAACGACAGAAAACTCTTAAACAGGTCCCCTGCTTTACCACGCGTGTTAACTTAAGAACTGCAGTAGAATCGTTTCGTAGCAGCAGAAAAACATAACAACAGAAAATTCATGAACGCTTCACGACGGGTTGGTCTGAAACCGAGGTTGCACAGCGCTTCATGTAGCATGCGAACGTGATGATTTTTTTAATATTTATTTTCTTGCTCGGTGTAGTAAATCTAGAAGTCACAGGCATAAATCAAGTTATATCAAGGCATATAAATTCTAGTTTATTACTATGTGTAAAGCTGTAGTTGTAATCCACCTTTGAGTCTGTTTTCGTTGCAAATTTAGGTACCTTTGGAGAATTCTGCTTCAAAACTGTATCATGCTTTGAGGTGGATTTTGTTCTTAAGTTGCTACAGCACGTCTTGTAAGCACATAAGGGAGAACAGATCCTCAAAAGAACTTAAAAGGGCTCAAACCTGATGGTACATCAAAATACAAAGCTGAAAAGGAACTGTGGTGACGATCATTTGGGTGAGTTTGATCGATCAGTAGTAACCTTATTTGCGATAAAAATCTAGCTGAGTGTGCCTAAAAGCTGAGAAAAATCTCTTACAATTAATGATTTAGGGATACCAAAAACTAAGCAAAATTATTCACCACAGAAAGAGCTGCATTGCAGGTGAAATTGTGATTTTTCCATTTTCACAATTGAGTTTGAAGTCTTTTTATGGACTAGACAATGGCTGAATTTTTAGTCTCGGGCGTTCGCGGCTTGGAGCAAAATCGCGAAATTTCAGTCTTCGGGCAATCCCACCCGCTGGAGATACAGTGGGAAATATACGAAGTTTCATAGCTCACAAGAACTGAACTGCCGGCTGAAAACATAGTCAAACACAAGACTTTAAGCGCCGGATACTTCCGAGGGTGATGATGTCAGCCTTTGAACAATAAACCAAAGTGATACTCTTCAAGGCAAAATTTCCTGCCGATTCAAGTCTCCCATCACTTCTGTCAGATTTCAACCAAACTGTAGCAAAACAATACTGCAATTTAATGTTTACTGTCCTACTGAAATCGCCAAGGACACGTTCATTTGCAGCTGTAAACCGGAGTCACTCAATAAGGTGACTCGACTAGCCGAATACATTCCACCATGACTGAAGATTTACTCATCTGACAATTCAAGGTTGCATTGAAACGACAAAGGATAGTAAATTGTTAGAACCAAAAACACAGTTTCGCCATATATAAACTGGGTTTGGTTCAGTTTGCAATAGCGTAACGCCGTGTCAGAGTCTTAAAGCGCGAAGTTTTGTCTTGTACTGTTTCATTCGAGCTTATTCAGCTTGACTGATTAGATTTCGCCGGCACGGGCTAATGGTTGCTTTCGGTTTTCTCTGTTTTACGTTGGAACGATGTGCTATAAGTTTTCACGATTCAATAAATAGCGGATTACTTGTGTTATAAAGTGAAATGGTAGACACAAATTGTTGCTTAAAAAGCGAAGAGAATCTTCGAGTGGTTGCTGGTATGGTCAGTGCTGCTGTTCACTTTAGTTATCAACTTACTGACTTCGTTGTTGTCGGTTAGATTTGAATATGATCGAGTTTAACTCGTGTGATTCAGGTGGCTTATTATAAGATATTACAAACGATTCTGACGACCCTTATTTTAGTCAGTGATTTCATAAAACTAACCAATAAACCACGTAACATCTAAAAGTTCGCCCTGGAACTGAACGCCCTAAGCTAAGCCTAGCAACATTTCACATGTGATGATGCAATGAAGGTCCTCTGGCTTGCGTTGGCGTTGTTCGACGAACGACTGAATCAGTCTATTTGAAATATAACTTAAGGTAGAATGGTTAATACAAGGAAAGGGTGGTAAAATGGTTCTATTGATCTAAGAACGTATAGCCATTGAACACTGAAGTAAATGCTAGGTAACATGAACACCTTTAGTTGAATAATATCAACGAACTTGTTGTCGGGGTTCGAATTTAACTTGGATGATTTATCAGAATACTCAAGAATAATGAAACTTCTATTATTTATGCGGCAGCAAACATGAAACTCAGATAAATGGATCTAGTACCTAAAAGATTTTTTCGGATGCATTTCGTTAATAAGGTAAGGTAAGGTGACAAACTCCGCTAGGGTAAAAAGCTACTTCGTAGAGAACTCACTATTAAAATAATATAAATATAAACACATACGTATACTTCCAAAGCTAAGGAGTGGCAATGTTAATGAAGTTTCCCTTGCGAATGGCCTTTTATTTTCGACGCCAAATAAATCAAACCAGTCTATCTTACAAATAACCACAACATTCTCTGCTGATTTCTTGGTAAAATGTCCAGCCTTGATGCGACCTTTCGAATTTGAGTTGAACTCAGGCTGACAAACGTTAACACGAGTGTCTTTGTACCATATTGTAGGGTTTTTTTAAAGACTTTTTCAACGATTCAAACTTCAGTTGAGTCAATTGAAACATACCTAGGAAACTAAGCTACATATCTTTCTGTAAAGGAGTATATATAAAAAAAAAAAAAAAATAGCAAACTGTAAGCTAATGTTCTGTTACGTTTAGTTACCCTACATGTAAAGAAGGGAGGCGGAGCTCTAAGAACTCCAAATTGATGTTGGGGTATCGCCGTTCCCTTTTCCGGTCTCAATGCTGTTGTCTTGCCATACTACGTTTCTTTTTAATGATTTTTTTTTCCACAGGCTACGAAAAAGTAAGACATGATACAAAATGCAAGTGAACCTTGAAGAAATAATGTCCTCTTTCAATTGCTGCTGGATAACTTCTTGGTAATTACAAAAGAAAAAATCGCTATGTTTATTTTAATTCCTTTCTATTTATCAACCTCAGCTCCTAGTCAGGTGCTCCATAGATCGAAACATCCATTCTCAGTGTTAAATATCCTCCATTTATCTCATGCTGGTTTTGAAAATATGATGACAAATAAACATAATATTCGTTGTCGTCTTTATTCGCTTCACTTCTCTTTGTGGCAATTGAAAGACATTGTGAGGTCGACAACAGAGCCCTGATTTTACCTCAAGGGTTCTAACTTTGTAACTGCATGAATCAAAAGTCAATACCTGTATCAAGCCCGACCACTCGCTTATTCTGATTTGTGTCTTGCTCTTTCAATAGGTTGTTTGCCTGACCATGAGATAACGCAAGGACATAAACAGCAAAGCGTTAGAATAATGGCGATGGACGAGGGAGCTTTGCAGCAGTGGAACTTAAAGGACGACAAGGTGTGTATTCTTGATCATTCAAGAACATTTTTTTCACTGTCATTTTGTGATGTAAATTAAGGATAAACGATATTGTACATAGTTTTACTAGTTACCTCAGTATGATTATATTATGAATTTTTTGTCTTTTCGTTTTGCAGCTTGAGAGAAGACACAATTGGAAGGACTTGGTGCCTCCACATAATGAAAGTCGTGAGCCTGAGCCCAGTCACGAAACTGTAGGAAGATTCACGGCTAATTTACAAAGCAAGATATTTAACAAATGTTCAGTTTTCAATATTTTCAGTTGTATTAGGACAAGGCTTGGACAGAGTTTGGAGCTTTTACTGCACTTAGGGTCATGTGATGGAAGTCTTCAATCACTCTCTTTATGCAGTGTGATTGGAGACTTTTATCGTGATCTGAGAGCCTTTTTACACAGCGTGGAGGGATGCTTTAAAGTTCAAACACTCAATGAATAAAAACACCAGCCACTCAATCAGTTATTCAGTTCACCTTTTCGTCAGTTGGTCAATCAAGCAGTCAGTCAGTCAGTCAGTCAGATCGATCAATCAATCAATGCCAGCGAGCATTTCATGTTGAAAGATGTTATTTGTACGGAAATGAAACAACAACAACAAACGAAGATTATAAAAGGCTAAGTACAGGCTTGGCAGTCTGAAAGCATTGTTCTATCGTTCCCCATATGGTGACTTTATAACGAATTAAACGTTACTCTGGTTGAAAAAGCACATAAAAATTCAAATATTCAACTCTGCTCGTGACTAACAAATAGACAGAGATCCCCATACTGGAATGGAAGAATAAAACATCAATCCATATTTTTTAGAGTTTTCTGCATAGATACCTTGAAAATGGAAATAAGTTTGCTATATTTTAGCTGCGTTTTGTTAAACAGGTGAATCTGTCTATACAGTAACTTTTGTTAGACTCTAGCTGCCACGTTCTCGTACTCTACAACCTTAGCCTAACTTTGCAATATGCAACACTTGTTTTATAGGTGTGTGTGTGTGAGTTTGTGTTATAAAACAATATTGGTCCGGTGAAATTTGTTTTCCAGTTTAACACGGCTTTGTTATGTTAACTAAATTAGTTCCTTTGATTTTTTTTTATACATGAAATACTTTGATATGACTTTTTTTTTTCAGTTAAGTAATTCGTGTATCATTTTTAAGGGAGAGTAGAAAATAAACCAAGTGTTATTGTTGTTGTTATGCTGCAATATCACGCCACCCATTCAGTCTTAACATGAATCAGTCTTTCAAAATATGATTGATGAAATCGATCAAAGGGCCGCCAAGTGGAGCACCAGACTCACAGTAACCCATAAATTGAATAGGTTCACAGAGACATGCAGCCTTGGTTTACAGCGTACGTCTCCACTAACTAGTATCAAGTGCCCATTTCGCGATCTCAAGTATAGAGCTGATGGAGATCACATGTTTTTAAAAGTTGACTGCTGCCCAGGCACTGGTTTTCGATTGGATCGCAGTCTCAATCCAGGTTATCTTATTGTAATTGATCAGGGCTCCGCTTTTAGGTTTGGCTACATATATATCTGACTGATTTTGCAAAAAGGTGCCTCCAGAATTCAAACCCTTCATTCATGTAACCTGTGACTATTTTTTTG
>OMLO01001882.1_pt1 | contig 16542 bp, 9 predicted proteins | sample 1674811 | NCBI WGS metagenome assembly OMLO01 (sample SAMN06265003, study PRJEB25207) | coral metagenome | isolation source: Coral host | place: Mexico:La Bocana,Puerto Morelos, Mexico | collected 2008-11-13 | reverse complement strand
GGAAACAAAGTTCTATCATTCTGGCACCTTGCAATGAGCTCTGAATTGCTGCTCTTGTTTCTTCAGATTTTCATTCATAGCCACGATGGAACGAAGCTTTTGAAGAATGCTAAAAGGTAAATAAAAAATAAAAAAACATACTCAGAACATTAGGTACTTACTGGTCAAAGCATAGTGGGTTGCGGACATTTGGTTAAGTGAGGAGCAGTGTAAAGAACGGTAGATGAAAAATAAATAAGAGTTATTGACCCAGGGGGCAGTGCTGTTTGTTAAAGAAAGTATGGTAAATTAATATTTGACAACCTGGCATTTTCTCCAGTCTCCAATTGATTAAACTTGTCCATTTCTTCACTGATTCTCTCTCCACGGGCCACAGCCTAAAAGTAAAGCAAAAGTATTTGAATATAACATTAACAAAATTGACCTGTGTGGAATTAAGTAAGCTTGCTCTCTATTTTTTTCTGTAAATTAACAGATTTAAAACACATCCAAGTCATTTAGCTGCGAAATCCTTAGAAGTTTCCTTTTCCTTTGTTTTCAGCCTTGCTCCTCTTACTGTCGTCTTTTGACAGCTTCAGCGAGCACCGGAAAACGTACGTTGCTAAAAGAGTTTCCATTTCTAGTGGATGTAAGCCTCAGTGTTTTAGTGCCACGGGCGAATTTTCGTTTGCTCGTCGGCCCAACGTCTCCAATGACGCTAAATGTTAGTCAAATAACATTTCGGGTTTTTGTTTTTGAAAGCATTTGAACGCTTAATGAATGACAGAGTTAACATAACAGGGATAGAATCATGTCCATGCTTGTTCAAGGAGGTTGGGTCATTTGTGAAAAAAAAAACAGATCGACAATAATCCTCAAAAAAATGTGGCGTTTTGTGATCACCTGCGAGAGTTGCTCCTCAGCCTCAGACATCGTTTCCTGAAGTTTATTGTGCTTTTCTTGTACCTGTGAAAAAGGCAAAAATAATTGGTAAGCTAAACAGAGTTTTAACAATTTCAAGTCAGAATTGTAGATCAAAGAGAAGGATATAATTTGGATTGTGATTTTGTTAAACCTTGTCAAGCAACTTACTTGCTCTAGTTTTTTCTCCTGCACAGCAATCTGCTTCTCAAGTGAAGCTACCATCCTCTTATGAGTTTGTATTCCTCCCATGCGCTCGCCACGAGCCTCCATGTCCTCCTGTAACTCTGCTTGCTGCAAAGACACAACTCTTGTACTAGACCTTACATTTGACTTAATGTAACACTATGTGTATTAGAGAAAATTACCTATGTTTTTAAACGAAAAGAACTTGAATCAGCAGAGAGTGCCTTCAAACAAATTCGTCAGGTTCCTTATTGTACTGTCTGTGCATATAGAATGATATAAAGCTTATTTTCAGATCTAATTTCATATATGACTTAAGAGCTTCAAGCTTTATAAACTACTGTTATGGTTCAGCAGTCGTGTCCCACGCCATACCTTCCTTTGTTACCTATATATGTGTTTTGTAGTATTAAAGTTAATGACTACATACCCTCTCAGCATATTCAGATGCAATTTGCGAGATTTCTTCAGACTGTAATCCCACAATAGAGCCCACAGTGCTTGAGGAAAGAGCACCCTGAAAAAAATTGAGTGTTGTAAGCTCAAAGCTTAAGAATTACAAAATGCCAAAATAAACTATTGGTGTCTATCTCAATTGCTTTACTCATACCTCTTTTCCCTCCATAGCAGACATTCCCTTCAGTAGTGATTTCAGACGTTTCTGCAATAAAGAATCAACAATAACACACTTTTCTTGTACACATATCTCCATGTATGGCTTGCAATAAGGGATAAAACCAACAACCTTACACCAACAAAAAACAAATGAAATGAAATGTTATTTTACATTATTACATAAAGCTCTAATCAGCAGGTCCTCAAGTGTCTGCCTTTTTGTAAAGAAGGGATAGCTATAGTGTATTGGAAATTTTATAAGTCACAGTATGATGCGATATAGAGTGACCATAATTTTACTGGTGCATGGAACATAGTACATTTAATGAATAATTTCTCAAGATAATTAACAATTATCTAACCTCATTCTGTTCAATTTTGTGAAAAATCTCTTCTGTCAGGGAGGTATGGGTATTTTCTGGAACTTAGTCATTTTGATGTCCTTTGCCTAAGGTTTTAGTAGAGGGACTGCTGATGATGATCCCCTAACGTGCACCTGTCACCAAGTGCTCTACACCCAAACAGAGCAGCCAGAAATATTTGTTACTATTTTACACACATACAAACCAATGTGTTAATCCTTGATTCTACTGACCTGCTCGACTACATACTCGTCTTCTTCACCAGTGGATGCAGTCCTCATTCTTCCAGGGACAGCAGAAGCTTTCTTCTTCTCTGCTTGTTCTTTTTCCTTGTTAAACAAAAACAACACTTCAACAATGTCTTGTGGACTACTTAACTCTCACTAATAATACTGAAAGAACAGTATGATAATCAATAAGGAGAATCAATATTGAGAGATCTGAAGAAGTTAATGACCTACCTTGTCTCGTTGCTCCTTACTAAAGCCATACTGCCTGTAATGAAAACACCACAGCATAGACACATCAAGTGGAAACAGAATAAACAGAAGTACTATAAACACTTCACTTTGGCATGGTATTTATATCACAAAGGAATTATGCAATCACAGAAAAAGGCATTAATAATGTATTACCATATATGCATTCAAAAATGTTCAGAAACACAATATACATGTTTCTCATGCTTATCATAAATCATCTTCACTTACCAGCCATACTCAAGTAGTGTTGTCCGGACCCTGGTCTCTTCGTTAGTTTGTGTAATGGACTCTGGTTTTCGATATCTTCTACGTGGCTTGTATGTTTCCTGTAATGTGAACATGAAAATGAATGGATCTCCTGTCATAAAAGAAGCTAAGCGACAGATGGCGCAAGCAAGCATTCTGGCAGCCATAATCACCCTTTGTGATAAGTGTTCTAGATCCCTTACTTACTTACTTATCCCTAAGTAAGTAAGTAAGTAAGTAAGTAAGTAAGTAAGTAAGTAAGTAAGTAAGTAAGTAAGTAATCAATCAATCAATCGAGTTGAGGGATAACACTGGACTTCAGTCAATGCAGGACATCACAATGATAATGGAAGACAGAGAGTGCTGGAGGAGAGTTGATTGTGGAGTTTGGGACAATCTCTCCATTAATTAATTATTAATTACTATCAATCAATTATTAGTAATTAGTAATGATTAATATAATTAATTAAGTAATTAAATGTGGCTAAAATCAACTAACCTTAAGATCTTTCATTCCACTTATACACTTTGGTTTTCTTGCAAGAAATTCAATGTCCTGAAAAGAAAACTGTAAATCAGTGAAAGGACAATTTAACAACTGTAGAAAGAGAACTAAAGAGGACTTGCGCTAAATAGTCAAAGCTAATAAACCTGAGGAAACCATATCTTCTTGGGCATAAAAACTTTCAAAAGGAAACTACTCATGATCATGGCATTACACAGTCAGACAACATTATATCGTGTACCTGTGGCGTCGAGTGAGACTTGTTGAACTGCGAGACAGAAAACTCTCGAATGTAATCACCCATTTCTTCTTTCCTTTCAATGGCTTTCTTTACCAGCCACTAATGGAAAAAGATCCCATTAAAAAAAAGGCACAACAATGAAAACTTCTGAGGAGCAAGTTGCAAGTTGTAAGTAACAAGCTCCTCAACAAGGCATAGGGTGTCCAGGCGTCCTAAGCACAGTACAGCACAGGGCGTTTTGAAAGCCCACTTTTCGAATTCTGGTTAAAAGCCTGACCTTAACCATAGGCACTTTTAGCTCTTTGTGTGTGAAGTCCAATCTCTACTAACAGCATTAAGTATTACTACATTGCAGCCTTAATGGGATGCTAGTACCATAGAAGGTTACTCCTTGGCAATTTTGCTGTTTGACAGTCATGTACTCGTCAGAGGAGAAATGCACTGTGAGAGTAATTTTAAAATGTTTTTGCCTATGAAACCAAAACATTGATCCTGGCCAGGGCTTGAATTTACACCACAAGATCCAGTGTCCACTCCCATATACAGCACAAAGATAAATGAATTACTCAACAAATGAGCTGTAACCTGTATCACTGGGAAAATGCTTATAAAATCCAAGCCTTGAATTTGGTGAGGCTCCAGACGGTGAGGGCATTTCATACGTGGAAGAACTGCAACAATCTTCTCTGTCAAAGCTCTAGAGAATAGATAAATCATGCACACGTTTGCTGAATTAGGATAACTCATGTAGCCCAAAGAATATAGGAGCACCGTTAGCTAAAATTGATGTTTCTATAACTCAATAAAAACAGAATGCCATTATCATTATGATACCCACTTTGTTTGTTATTTTCTTTGGCTGTTTTCTTAAAAGGACAGAAAGCATTTCTTGTGTTTTTATTGAGTTATAGAAACACTCACAAAAGGTTGCCTATTGGCTCATTCTCTCACAGCATTCCTCGTTCTCCTAACCTTACACCCATGTTTCTAAAACTCTGAACACAGAAATGTTTTCTATTTCTCAATATGAAAAAGCTTAAATATTAAATAGTTCATCTTATCATCTTATCAGAATTTCTGGCAACTCCAAAAGCTCAACTGAAAACATACAGAGAAGGAGCCTTTTGCTGTACCAGCAACAAAACTATAGAAAACTTTTCAGTGATCATTTCAGGATTAGTACTTCTATCGACATTTTAAAAATACATTTGAAAATGCATCTTGTTAAAATAATGAACTTTTTAACAATCATTTCTTTTCATAGTTTTCTTGAGAAATTTTAACTTCCATTTTTAAATTTTTAATCATCATAATTGTTTTGACTATTTTGGCTCATTTTCATTGTTGGGCCATGAGTGGATTGGTGCTATTAATATTAATAATGTTATATTGTGGAATCTGATTCAGAAGCCATTTCCTGGACACTATCCTTCCAAGAGATACAGTGTAGGCAACTAGCAAGAGGAGGTCATGTCTAGGTATACGGATACTAGGATATACTAATACAATTGTAAAACTTACATCTTCTGTCCAATGGTTGAATTTTCTTGGAATAGTAGATCGACATCAATGTCAAAGTCACAGACTGAAATACACCATGTCATACCTCCAACGACCTGGAAATTAAATAACAACAGTACAGGAAAAACAAAGATATGCAAGTAGTACAATGAGGTGTCAATCATGTTACCACAACAAGCAGGCTAGCTCCAAGATTTAAAGGTATGACAGAGCAGTGCTTTCAATAACATTAACAGTAGGCAGCTGGTCTAGAGTAGCCTCTATCAGAGACACTCAAAACAACTCCCTCTAGAAGAAAAAAATATTTTGCCAAGTCTTAATGAAAGTATTGCAAGAGAATACTTGACCTCTTTTAACAATACCTTGTCAAATGGTGACAATCCTTTGATTCTTGCCCTGAAATATCCTGCAGCAAGAAGAAGCTCAATGGTTTCAGCCATTTTAACATTTTGCTCTTCATCTTCACGGGTCTCCACCTTCACAGACAAAATATAAAAAACATGAGGGGCTACAAAAGATTTTAGGAGATTACATCAGCCAATCAGCGCTCCAAGCTGCGACCATTTTGGCCACCATGGGGATTGAAAAAATGTTTGGTGACTGAAATTTTGATGAAAGTCATCAATTGGCAACCAACAGATTATAAAAGAAATTTACTTGGAAAATTAATCGATGTTTGGTCGAATCATCAAAAGTAAAAATGATGGTATCACCGGTCTTTCTCTTTCTCGCTGTTCCGCTACTCGATAGGAATGCGTAAACCTAAAATGAGCTTAAATTGGGAAGAAGCCAATGTGTCACTTGCCATAGTAGACATACATGTAACATACACGAAGCGTCTGTTGAATTTATTTGTTTGAGAAGTCAAACCAAAACAAAAACAGATTCTTCAGTTCAAAGTGGTTATAATTTGATGTTCACATTTGAATGTCCATGATCAAAAATTTTACAGTTGTTATTGATTTTTAAGGGGTGCCACCTTTAAATAAGTACTGCCCCCAAATATTTTCCCCATATCTGAAACACTTGAAACTCCAAGCTGCTGAAAGAGCACTTCAACTTTACGTAACAATAGTGAAATTAAATAATTTTATTGCTTGAGAGTGTACAGTAAGCTAAATTACTCATGTCAAACTTGTGGCTCTTCAGAAAGAAGACCACCTTCTTCAGGCCCTGGGTTTCAATTCCCAAAGCCTTTGCCATCGAGGTATAAAAGCAGTCCTCATCCCCAGGCAGATTGAAGGTAACTTGGTACCCTAAACACTCTAATTTTTGCTTGGTTTATGGCATAAATCTTTGATATTGGACATCTATGTTATAGTTAATTGACATGAAAGGCAGTTAACATTAATGCAGGATTAATGGATAGCCAAGGTATAAACTTTTCTTGTTTTAAAATGTTTTGATAATTTGGTTTTCTGTAGTTTGAGATAATTCAAACTGAAAACAGACAGCCAAACAATATAAACAATGAACCTCACCAGAAAGTAACAAAACTCAAATCAAAATTCTCGCTTATCCCGGTTTAGTGCAGGAGCTGTACTTTTCGACTTGGCTAAATCTTTATTTTGAACTTTTACTTCAAAGAACAGTGGAGGTCTACAGAAAAAAATAAATCTGCATAGCATTTTACATTATTTTGTTTGTATCAAAATCAATAATTTACTCTTCTACTGCTACTAATTCCATTATTCTGGGAAAAATTCTGAAAATTCCCTTAAACCAATAAAGCCTACAATACAGGACTACTCAATTACGGAGGAGGAGGCAAGTTAGCTTATTATGGAGAAGAAATCGGTCGCAGTCCTTTCATATGAACATCACACTAATATCAAAAAATACTTTTGTACTTCGCAGTAATATGAGGTCCACAACTGGGAAACGGAACAAAGGGTGAGTCGTTTCCGTTCACGTACGAGCTTATGCGCCTTCAGACCCAAAGCAGATGATCCAATCACGACATCCGCTCGCTGAGAACTTTTGATAAGTAACTGCACATGAGTGGGCAAGCTCTTTATAAGAGTGTTTGCACCTCTCACTCACCGGAAATACCAAAACACCCCCTTTCCCTCAGAAACAACGTACTCCTCGGAAACTTTTATAATAAGGGAACTTGTCAGCTCTTTCATTGAAAAAATTAATTGTATTGATACCAACCTTCCTAACTCTTCCTTCTGCATCCACCTCAGGTTGTGAAAACTTCTCGCTAAAGGTTTTCACTCCCGCAAATCTCGAAGAATCGCGAGCAATAGCCGCCATTTTGAGATCGTCCAGTGTACGCGCCCGCAATCATCCTTTACAGAACCACGTGACGTAGAATGATTTACAACTGCTGCTGATGATTACAAATTTCTGCCAACAAAATACAAACGAAAATATCAGGCAGTTTGTTTATCATTTTTAGGATCGATTGCCTTTCTTCTGAAGAATAGACTACTGTGACTTATGTGAGAGGGTTTGATTCATCGTACGCCTCAATGTCACGAAGATTTCGCCCCACATCGCTTGGTTCTCAAAGCGGAATCTACAGCGTGCGAGGCTCCGAACTTGCGCGGAGCGGGAACACCACTCCGAACAAAATCCGATGTGTGGTGGAACTTTTAGATGATTCGGAATTTGTCATTGATATTGATGTAAGTAAACGGCATTTACTGTTAAATAGCTGAAAATTCAATGAAGGTACTCTGTTGTGTCGTCAGCTGTTATAGTGAGTTTGTTTGGAGACCTTTCTATCGACGATAGTGTTCTCCCGCTAAGCAGCCGCTAATCCAAGTTTAGCTGTAGTATGGGTAATAAATTTGTTATTTACCTGCTACACGCCCTTATTTCAGGATATCTTCACAGCTTATTAGCGAAACAATTAAATGCTTTACCTGCAAAATGGGACAGGTTTCTGTTTTGAAATTGTGTGCTAATTTCAATTAAGCTTTCAATTTCAATCTAAACTCCATTTAGAAGGGTGCTTTTTTGGAACCTAGCGTGCGAGTAAAAGAGTTATTACTATCGCCCTTAAACAGCAGCTAGTTGGTATATTTAAATGCATTCAATTAAATCGCGACCGATTTACTTTTCAGCGATTGCTCTTGGCTGGAAATCTCCCCATGTCCAATAAGTGATTCTAGCGATGACGCGGGGAAAACCACCAAAGCAATCCCATTTGGTCAAACATCTCATGGAATTAAAGAGATTTTAATCGAGTTAAATGTGTTTATAAAGTAAACACAAGAATTAGGAAAAAGTTACGTAGTCCTTGAAAAACATCTAACTGTAAATGACGCTCGGAAAGGCTTCAATACTGCTCTATTTTTTTTATTTTACTTATCTATTAAAAAAATCTTGAAAAGAGGAAGTCCGAGAATGCTTTTGACAATGAAGCTGTCAGAAGCACTGTCACATACTTTCACACCTTGAATTTGCCTTTTGGTCTTTGTTTGAAGTTAGAGATAAAAAGTGATCTTTTCAAGAGAATTAAAATTCAGATTTGTAATTTGACTTTTTGGTACTCATTTCAACGTGTTTGTCATCCCCGTAAAGGTATTGACACGATTTTCTCGCCTACGGTGTGAAGAAGCCGACCTTACGTTGTTTTGGTGTCATGTTGCTGGGATTTCTTGGGAGATACTGTCATGGATAAATTACTAGTTATTGAAAATTCTTAAGTTTTGTACTAAATGAAAATATTATTAAATTTGTGCCCACATATATGAATCTTCAATTACATTATTCTTTATTTGGGAAAATGTATTTTAATGAGAAAAATCCTAGAAATTATAAATATTTAAAATCTGAACAAAAACTTTCATTCAAGGGGATTTTCAATTCATTTGATGACCACTATTTTTTAGGTTAAGACAATGTGCTTTGTTTCAAGGTCATATTATATATCAGTATATTTTTGGGTACATGACCATTTTATACCATCAATATTATTAAATAAGTAAACAGTTTTTTCCTGACATATTATTAACTGTTTTGCATAATATATATCTTTCTTAACATATGTCTGGACATACTTCACACATGCATGACACTTTGTAAAACAACACATGTGGCATTTTGTCTTTCAAGGTTAAAGGTATTGCATGAAACAGTTATTAATAACACTACGCCAGATAAATGGTTAGGCCTTCCATCTAAACTTCAATTTGTAGTGAAAACTGAACCTCTGAAATTGTTCTTCAAACCAGAAGAATTTGAAAATGCCAGCTTTGCATTTTAATGTTGATGGAAAACATTTTGAAAATAGAGCTTCTTGAAAACAGTGAAGTCACGATAATCATGTTATTTCCTTGCTTGAATCTTTCTCAAGCACAAATTCAAAATGGCTGGTGATTTTTCCTCTGTAGTATGGACAGGTCCTTAATTAGACATTAATAAAAACTGCATACTATAGTGTTACTGTAGTATGCTGCTAAATCAGGGTATATAAAAAGTTATACAAATGAATTTATGAAAGATCATATATTTGAACTGCACAGAAAGATATGTTTTATGATTGATCATTGCAGTTAAACAGAGGTCATGGGTTCAAATCTCTTTCAGGCCTGAATTTTTTCAGGCTTTGATTTCACAACTGCTTAAGTTGTGTGTGTAACTGCGATGATCAATCGTAAATCATATAAAATATTATAGTGCAAATGTAGAAATCACATCCAATAGATCTTCATCCAGCAGGGGCAAGTTGGCTTTTTGTGATCTGGGCTGTTAGGTTTCAACATTAAACTACTCCGTTTCCTGGATAAGTGTTAAGAAAATTTCATTTTCCCACATAACCAAATTATATGTACTACAAGTAAAACCTTTCATTTAATTAAAACCTTAAGCCTTTGATCAATGTTATTGTAGTTGTTGTTTTAATTAATTTTGCAATAATTATGTGTTGGTGTTTCTTTGTAGAAACATTCCAAGGGTGAAGTATTGTTAGAAGCTGTCTTCAAGCATCTTGACCTACTGGAGAAGCATTTTTTTGGACTGCAGTATGTTGCAGACTCTCCCGATAACTTGGTTGGTACTATGCCATATTTATTTTTATTACCCTCTTTATTTGATAAAAGTGTTGTGATTTTGATGCACTTTTTTCAAACAATGAACCTCTGTATTTGAATTACACGAGGTGCATGCTGATAATTACCTTTTGGTGTGTGTATTTTTCTAACAGCAATGGCTCAATTCTGAAAAGCAGATAAGGAAACAGCTAAAACGTATGTAACATTTTAATGACTTCATTATAATGTGATCATTCATTAATTGTATTTATCTACGGTATTTTTATAAGTAAATATATTTAAGCAAGAGAAATCAAAATATTTTTTTTCTGTGTTTACATATCCTTATCTTAACACAAGAGAATCTGAGGAAGTTATGCAAACCCAAAATTCAGTAAAGGGTTTGCATAACTTTCAAGAATTCTCCCAGTCTCTGAGTGTTTAGAAGAGGCTATGTAAACAAAGAAAAAGTACTCTATTGCTTTTATAAAACATTTCTCAAATATACTCACAAATCTAAAATGTCATGACAGCGTTTTCATACTCACATCTAAACACATCTGTCGACCAGTGAGAGTGAGCATAGTACAACTCAGCTATTACATCTCTTTTTACAATATACAGGTGGTCCACCCTACATATTTTACTTTAGAGTGAGATTTTTTGCATCAGACCCTTCAAAACTTTCTGAGGATGTTACAAGGTAAACATACTAGCATGCCCTTGAAACCATAATCTTTCTTCCTCTTTTTTCTTTCTTCAAATTTTTAACAACTGATTTCGTAGTTGGCAATTTGTAAGTCTGATCTATCTACTTTAATATTAAAGTACAATGTGACTTCCGCTGTAAAGTACATTAACATTCATTTTAATTATAACAAAATTATATTAATTGCTGCAATTTTTGTTTTAAAAATTTCAGATATCAGTTTTATCTTCAAATAAAACGAGACCTATTGACTGGAAGGTAAGTTAAGCAGCCTTTAAAGTTACTTTACAATAACATAACTAGCAAAGCTGCACTATGTGTTGAGTACATTTTATGTTCTTTTGTTTTATGAGCTGCATTTGAAAGTCAGTCAGTATTATTATTATTATTATTATTATTATTATTTAAAATAATTTACCTGCATATTTACAAGGCTTAAAAAGTTAAAAAGTAAAAACACTAGGTCATCTTGTAAATAGAAAATATTTTTAAAATCAAAGTGAATATTATGGACATTATCATTATCTATCATTACTAACATTATTATTGTTATTATTATTAAATTATTGTTATCATGTAAATGCATGACTGTGTATTTGTTACAGGTTACCATGCCTTTACGACACAGCAGCAGAGTTAGCATCTTATGTGCTTCAGGGTAAGAAAAATGTTCTCCTGCAGTGTTTGTGTTGTCCAATGTAAAAGTTGCCCCAATCAACAGGTATCTTCTTATGCAACTGCATTAAAATGTATGCGTGAACAAGCCTGAATTACATATTGAGTGAATCTCACTGACACCTAGTTGTGTGATTTTTATATTGTGTATGCAAAACAATTTGTCATGCTTTAAAACCAGAAAAAGTGTGAAATAAACTGTATCAATAGATGAAAAGAATAGTCTATAACAGTATGTAAAAAAATGCCTCTTACCACACAAACTTTTATTTTCATTTTATTTTCATTTTATTTAATCTGGAGAAGCTTGTCCAAACACCTCCAATGCCAGTATCTTAATTATATATGCAGCACTTAATTTACATGTAAAATTTAAATTTAATTGCAGTCAGATGAATTATATCTGAGACAGAACTCAATCCAAATATGGGATGTTTTATCCAGTTGAGTAATAACAGGTTTTGTTGTTTTATTGCAGGTGAACTTGGAGACTTCGATCCCAAGATCATGGTTGATTGTTCTTATGTATCAGAGTTTCGATTTATACCTGATCAGGTCTGGTTTGCTTCATCAAATTTTGAAGCTTATTTTATTAATTTCCAGTAGTAGTTGTTGTGTTTCCTATTCATTACTGTCTGTGGTTCCAAGACTGCAAATTGACAATTCCCAGTGCCTTCACTACAGGTTGGAAATTTGCAGTCTCACTCAAAACTATTGTAACTTATTATTATTGTTTTATTAGCTATATCTGATTAGGCTTGAATTGTTCAACAGTGCATACAAATTAATCATGACTGTAAACATCTGTTTCTTTTTTAGTCAGAGGATTTTGAAGAAAGGGCATCAGAATTTCATAAGCATCACGGGTAACATAATTTATGATAATGTTTTTGTTGTACTTTGGAATATCCGAAAAGCTAAAGATGTGGAAACAACATGGAACTTATGTTAGTTACAACAATCATTTTGCAGCGGCCAAAGTCCAGCAGATGCTGAATTCAATTTCCTTGAAGTAGCTAAAAACTTGGACTTGTATGGAGTGGACCTTCACTTTGCTAAGGTGCGACTTACTTGACATTCTTGACCTAATCCTCAATGTCCTAGGAGGGGATGGAAGGTGCGGGGGCAGTACTGTGGGGTGGGATCGTAGGCCATCTACTGTTGCATGTAGCCTGTTGTATAAGTTTTCCCTTGGACCTGGTTTGAAGAAGGCAAAGGGTTTATGCATGGCACACAAGAGGTCACAGTTTTTCACTATACAGACCAACCCTAAGCTGGTAAATAACTTATTTATTTTTTTCCAAGCTCTCAAACGAAAGAAACACTCACAGAAAGAACTCGCACAAGCGTTACTGTGAATGTGGACCGTCAGAGATAGGAAAATCTGGACCGCGCTAAGAACCAATCAGATTTTAGGATTCGTTACCGTGCCCGCTTGGAAAAAAATAAATACATAATATGTGATGTGTGAATTTATTAAAACACTTGCTTGGAGTGGGATCACACCCTCCCTTATTACCCTTTATTGTAAGCTCACCTCAAGGTTTTCTAACCAATAACAGTTGCAGATCATCTCCTTTACCTCCTACTCTGCCATTGATCAGTGTCAGATTTGTAGAAAACATCTGTTTAAGGAATTTAGACAGAATTGATTTGTTTCCATTTCAGGATCATGATGGCCTTGATCTTCATATTGGAATTTCACCTCTTGGTTTAACTGTCTATCACAACAGATGTAAAATCAATTTCTTTCCATGGTATGTACATGTAAAGATTTGGTACATTTCAAGAACAACCATGGCGTCTGGCTCTAAAATTCAGACATGGACTTGGATTAAACTTTTTGAAGAATGTAGCATTCTGTCACAAAAGTAATTCAGTCTTGGTGTTTGATTTGCAGGTCAAAAGTTGTCAAAGTTTGCTTCAAAAGGAAAAGATTTTTTGTTCAGATTAGACCTGACTGGGTAAGAATTATTTGCACTAAAAGAAACTCTTTTGTACAGTTCCCATTAGACTACAGAAAATATTTCTAATTTACATCATTCTGCATAAAGCCTTGGGTTTGATTGCTTTAAAGTTATAAAATAATTTTTTTCAGAATGAATGGACCGACAATGTCATTGGTTTCCACATGTCAACATACAGAGCATGCAAAACACTCTGGAAAACATGTGTAGAGTATCACACGTTCTACAGGTTAGTATTAACCTGTCAAGGTATTTCAAGTATTTTTGTTTACTTTTTTTGCTACTAGGAAATCGTATTTTTAATACCGTCTATTAATTTCACTTCCTGTAATTTATTATGTTTGTTTCATTTAAGGACTCATTTCCCGAAACCAAGCAACAGCAAAAGTACATTGGTTAGGATTGGCTCTAAATACAGATACAGGTGATATCTACTTGCCATGTACTATAACATGAGATTGACGTTAAAACATCAAAATCCAAAAGATATATTTTTACTGAGAGTACTGAGCTATCAAGGAGCTGAGGTATAATTAGTTATGCATACACAAGTTGTTGCTGTGTAAAGTGAAACATCTATAGCTAGCAGTCTGTCTGTCACAATAAAAAGTGCCATGTCATGTTTTCATCTTGATAATACTGGGACAAGCTAGCAAAGGTGCTTAGTTGCAATGAAATTTTTTTTATCACTACTTTTGTCCCAACACGTAGCAAACTCATGATGATAGCATGTGTTTGTTACAGCACTAGTTTTTCTGAAGGTGTTTTGAACAATGATATATGTGATTGCCAATGAGATTGTTTTATTTCGTTTTTATAACATATTTTTTTATTGCAGGGGTAAAACAGAATATCAGGCAATAGAAGAAGGAAGAAGACAACCACGAACAGAGCCAAGGATTGTGAGGTACAACAACAGTCTTGCAGTGTACTGAGACCTTGAAAGGGCTTTTCTAAAATTTACAAAAATTTACAAAACATACAAAACATTTAATAACTCTAAGGTATAATAGAACACTGAATTTTTTAGTAAATAATTATTTTACCAACAATTATTGTGGTGTGGTAGACTGCCATCCATTTGACAAACCAGGATAAGCTGCCCTGCAGTGGGCCATTATGGCTCAAGTGCAGATGTTTTTTTTGATCTCTAGTATTTTAGAGGCACCATATACTGGCTGAGGGTGTTGCAAGAACCAATTGCAACAAATAATTTGCAGCTACAATTTGCTACCATAATTTGTGTCATTGACATTTGTTAATATTGCAGGACCCTTAGCAGACGATACTCCAGAAGGAATGATGATGGTGAGGAGAGACAAATATCAAAATTTATTTTATGTTGATATAAGATTGTTAGGCTTAGCACCTCATCTAGCAAGTGTAGTGAACAGTACACATTGCTCCATGTTCACTGGACAAAATTTATTCTGAAAGCTATAAAAATTATCCTTTATCCAGATTATGTAATATGTGCTCTGAATAATGCAAAATATTGTTATCATGATGTGTGGAATTACATGTACATGTAGGACTGTTGCAAATGTGTTTTTTAACAGGTTATTTTGTTCACAGGTTCTCGGCGGAGAATTGATCTTGATCATGTGTTTGACAAGGATGACATGGTGTTCAATGACAAGTCAGGTGGTCTCAATTACTCCTCCTCAGTGCCGTCAAGTTTCGACAAGTGAGCATTGTCTCTTTTTGTGTTACTCTTTGGTTTATCAGGCTGTACTTACAGTACAGTGTGGTCAGTCATGGGCACTTCCTGAGTTTCTGGGTAGACTCCAGCATGCCAGAAAATTCTGGCAAGAGTAAGTTATAATGCAAAAATTTGTATATATTTGTAAACATTTGTATAAATTTATTTTTTAATTTTATGTATTCATAATAATATTATTCTCTTAGTATAGTTTTTTTACACTGTTTTAGGAGTAACCGATCATAGATTAAAGGCCAACAATGTACTTTTGTGAACACTTCATGTCAAACAGGTCTCAGAACTGACCTGGAATGCAGAAATATAAAGTCCATAGCACCAAAGAGCTAATTGCTGTTTTTAACCGTGTCTCATTAGAATGAATCACTCGTTAGTTAGAAGCAAGAGCCTTGGGATGGCTGATGATGCGCACATGAGCCGGCTAAAGCCTGCCCTCACGCCAGAATTACAGGTGAGGGGAATTACTGTACCTTGTATTGCTTGGTTAAGACTACCTGTCTGGGCCCAGTTGTTCCAAGGCTGGATAATGCTATCCACCAGATAAATCGCCATCCAGTGGATAAGTGTTAACAAAACAAACCACGCTATCCGCTGGATAGTGATTTGTATAGTTCAGTGGAAAGCGTTATCCACCTTTACCCGCGTGTAAAAATCTGCATTTTTTGAAGTCTGGCAAAATAGACTCAATAGTGGAAATTTAGTATAGTATATGTAAGTTCTTAATTAGGTCTTTTTTTTGTAAAGGAGATTTGCTTGTTGTTGAACAAAAAAAAAATGAACTTAGGTTTGGTCCTTAAATATACAGTATTTATTCACAACTGTATTAAGAAAAGCATAACACAACTTACAGAATTATTACAAAATGTATGTGTAGTGTTGTCTCTTTAATATTGACACAGTATTTTCTTGTAACATTAATTCGCGATCTCAAAGTCACACTCCTTGGTTAAAATGTTTGTTGTACATGTAATTAAACTGTATCCCACGTATAAGAACCTGATTCATCTTGCTTCGCTAATAAACACACTCTTTTAGTTTTGGGTATTAAAATGGCCAATTTCTGCCAGAAGGTTCTTAAACCACTTGATTCTTTCTTACACATGGGTTTTTACTGTATGTCGAGACAATTTAGCACATAAGGTATATAAGCATAACTGTGTGAATCAACTTGGCACTACTCTGAAGTTCCCTCTTGAAAGTAGTATTTAAGCAATAGAACACTTTTACTGTGTTTACATAGTCTCAGACAAACTTGAGGTAATCGAAGGTTTGCATAACTTTCGAGAATTCTCGCAGCCGCACCCCCTCCCAGTGTTGAAATGAGGCTATGTAAACATGGAACAAGTGCTCGTTTGCTTTTGTAAAATAATTCTAAAAAAATACGCACGTGTATAAAACGTCACTACCATGTTTTCATGCTCTCATCTA